>Ga0123354_10007257_pt1 | contig 16637 bp, 8 predicted proteins | sample TergutLab28metaG_2_FD_97872 | JGI IMG/M metagenome (GOLD analysis project Ga0123354, IMG submission 97872) | Labiotermes labralis P4 segment gut microbial communities from Petit-Saut dam, French Guiana - Lab288 P4 | ecosystem: Host-associated > Arthropoda: Insects > Digestive system > Gut ...
ACTGAATCAGTGGCATACCCAGGAATTTTGTTCGGGGGAGGGGGTTCAACAAATTCAGTTGAGGACAGAGAGAACGGGGATCTGTTGGCGGTAGCCCACTAGTCAGGGGTTCTGGAGGCAGCCGTAATTTGTTGTAAGAAATTTCATTTCATATCGTAAAATTTTCTTAATTTTTGGTACTTTAAGACTATTTATGATGACAACCAATTTATTTGTCGTTGCGAATGTAAAACAATTGCGAACCGGCAGTAGTTTTAGAATTTTACTGCCTTTTTTCCGAACATCTTGTGGTGTTGGCGTCTGAAATTCAGCAATTTTTAACAGTTTTCTCAGTCGGGTTGAGTTTGGCACAATTTTGGAGTGCCTTCCGAATTTCGGGGGAGGGGTTGACACCCCAACACCCCCCTTGGTACGCCACTGTACTGAAACTTTTCTTGAACTGAAATATCTCTGATTTATTCACAACAGTACAGATTATCTAATTGTTTCATCACCTTTGGTTCACAATTTATAAACGTCCATAGGCAACCACGCAAAACTATTTAAAGGGCTGTCTAATATAAACACCGTACCAGGGGCACGAAGACTAAATGAAATGCCGTAAGATAAAGGTTAAGACAGGTTTTACCATGGACGAAGAGAATCCGAACAGGGCAGACCGAGAGCGGTACAGGGCTTCTTCTGTTCGGAATGTTAAACAGAATATAAGGCATGTAGTAAAATGGACAGTGTGCAGCCTCCCATGAAGTACAAATATAACATGACAGGACTCACATGTCTGTGTTATCAACGTTGCACTGACATACTGACAGGCATTTTGGCCCAAACAATCCATCAGAACAAGCCCGAGTAGAACAATCAGGTCCCGTCCAACCCTGCGTGCAAGTGCAAGTTCCATTCACAGGATCACATGTCGCTCCGTTCACGCATGTACAGTTGTACGAACAGTTCGCACCATACTTTCCCTCTGTGCATGACTGCAAACACTGTAAACACATTAAGACAATTAGTACTCATATGTGCGTTCAGTAAAAATGTCACTGTATTAATATTTTTCGTTAAATTACGCATACATACTGGTGGCTTTGCCTAATGACTGTCAATAATTACCCTCCCAGAGCCAGTGGATGCTGTTTTAAGATTAAGTGTTGTGAGTTACTGACTCACGTCACAAATCTTCCAGGAACAGGTAAACATTGCTTTTTAAGATTATCATGACTTTCAGTGTTGAGAAGAAAAGCAACTAGATTGCTCCTGAATGGTTTATTGCACTTATAATCTACTCAACATGTTTTGGGGCACTTAAATGCCCATCATCAGGAGCCCGAGACTATACTCGTGTTATTGCCGCATATGGTGTGTAATACACTGGTTGCTGTTGGTTGACAGTCAGGAGCAGGGCAGCAGGCTCTGCGTCCGGGATGAGGGAAGCTGCTTGAGCAGCTTCCCTCATGCCGGACACATAGCCTGCAATAACACACATAATAGCCTCAGGATCCTGATGATGGGCATATAAGTGTCCGAAATATGTTGAGCAGATTATAAGTGCAATAAACCATTCAGTAGCATCTAGTTGGATTTCTTCTCTATGCTTATACAACGATGCATGGACAAACATACATCAAATTTATCACGACTTTTGTGCCTCTGTATAGGTGTTTGAAGGGGTGGTCATAAATCAGTAAGATCTAGTGGCTGTGATTTTCACCACTGATGAGTGATTTGTGCTGTGTATAAGAATGGGAAAGTTGGCATGTCAATGAAACGTAATTACCAGGACAAATAGCTGAAGAATATGTATATAAGCAACTGACAAAAGTGTATATATAGTATATAACGGGGAACTGCAAGTCCTCAAAACACAACAACAAGAACTCATTAGCAAACACTCATGTGTATAATGACCCCCTGCCCAACTGATCATGGTAAAAACACAACAACAAAAGACTACAAAGTCTACAGAGTAAACTTGTGTGCAAATTCAGAACACACAATTACTATGACAAGTTGAAGTTTCTAATATCATAAGCTCAAATGCTCTAAACTAGCAAAGACACTCCATGACCACAGCTCTTCTGATCACACGTGTGTTCATCAAGGGGAATGAGTTATTGACACTCACTCTGTCACCCTGGAAGCCTGGCTGACACTCGCATTGGCCTGTGATGTGATGACATGACGCCCCATTATAGCAGTCGCAGGTCAGGTTACAGCCCTCACCCCAAGTTCCAGATGGACACCGGTTGGCACACACAGCGCCCTGTTTAGAGAATTACACATTCTGATGTAGTTATTATCATATCTACTCTTGGTCTGTGGCCAGTTACCTTACTCAGCTTCACACATACAACATATTTACATAAGAAACTTCAAGAATATTCCTCCTTGCTATTCAAAATACAGTTACTGGGTTACTTCTGTCTGTAATTCTTGAACAAATCATTGCAAGCAGAAGGAACTTGCTTAAACACTTCACTTCATGTCATCCAGTCCACCATAAATTCATGTATGTGTCCCCTGCCTTTCATGCATTCTGTGCGCATGTTACAAAATTACAGGCCTAAATGACACGGGTGTACTATGTGAATCAGACTGTACATTTCATCATACTTGCCTTTGGTTTCACCTCAATTATGAATAAAATTTCAGTTCCTACCTCACACAGAACAAACAATGTCTCCATCAAAGACACAAATCAGTTACTGCTGTTTCCAGGAATACTTGATGATCTATTCTCAGAGTACAACCAACAAGACGCAATGTTTTTCAAATTTATTTATTTCTGTAAGACGCTCTACATGTTTCAGACGGTTTTTCCGTCCATCATCACGAGCTCAAAACTGCACCTACAGCGTCAGGCATTTGTCAGACTGTTACTGCTACCTGCTGTTAGCCTGGCCAGGCTAGCAGCAGGTAGCAGTAATGGTCTGACAAATGCCTGATGCGGTATGTGCAGTTTTGAGCTCGTGATGATGGACGGAAAAACCGTCTGAAGCATGTAGAGCCTCTTACAGAAATAAATAAATTTGAAAAATGTCACATCTTGTTGGTTGTACTCTGAGAATATATTAGCGATGCACGAACCTATGAATGTTAAACTGATGATCTGTTCCAAGAATCACACAAAATACATAATATGCTGTGGGCAAAATGAAGGCTTGCAACATTACAGAGGGCGGTACACACAGCTAATGGTGGAACTCAGATGGTTAATCATATCTGCACACTTCAAACACCAGATGTATGTGGGCCAAAAACTGTCTAAGAGCAGAAACACAGGTACAAATACCACCATGCATCATGTTCTTGAAAACAGGTTGTAGGTTACTGGAACATTCTGGCAACACAAGGAGCTGACATATTTCTAAAGGCTTGTTGATGTATATTCATCAACCATAGGCCAAAAGTGTACCCTGTGTCATTAATGTACACTTTTGAAAGTTCAACTCTCTACACAACAACATGGAGACGCTTATGTCTTAAGTCACCGTCATTCGACCAGTCAAGAAATTCTTTATGGAATCCAAAACCCATGTACTGTGTTTACAAAAGCCTTCCACTTAACCCTGCACCACAGTCAGTTGAAAACTGCCCATACCTTCCCACTTGATGTCCTTATGAGTCTTTATCATACTGCCCCCTCACCTACAAACGAGTTGGGATTTTAAAGGAAAGAGTCACCATCTTTCGCAAGATAATATACTGCCATTTGCTTGAAAAGCGTTTTGAAATGACAAAGAAAATATTAATTTTAAGATTCAAATCTTCTGCAATATTACACCACGTTGGTTACTAAGTAATTACTGACATTTTGAAGGATCATAGTGCTTTCACCTTCAGGAGCAAGCAGTCTAATGACAATCTGCTGAACTGTCACACTCTTCTTGTCCTGCTTGACCCCACATATGAACACAATACAATCCTTCTAAATATCAGTAACTATTTACCAATCTGCACAGTGTAACCTCACATGAGATAATCTTCAGCAACATTGCTGTCAGAACCTCAAGTACTCTGTTGGTCAGTATAACTTGCATACTGGCAAACAGTGACAACTCAGGACACAATTCAGCTAATTATCCTGTCTGGACACTGTCATAGTACAGTGCCTTAGTCCAAATTGACACAATTAATTAGTACGAGTTCAAGCAATAACAAAATTAATTAGAAAGAGTTCATGTGATCACATCCAAACATTTACCACTGTCTCAAAAATTTTTTGACTGACTGTAATTAACCAATCTCAGGATATCCCATCACCAGCTCACGAATTGTTCGTTCATGTGCACGTTCGGACTCTCTGGAAAAATTGCTCTTTGCGTCTTCATCGCTCATTCTCTTTCTTCCATCCCCTGTACTGCTTTGTAACTCATTTTACTTGCCCAGTTGTCCTTTCATTATTGACCTCTCTCCCCCTTCCTGCCTCTCCTCTACCTCAAAATATCTTAAGTAAATATAATACAAAAAACACCAAAACTTTGCAAACAAGGAAACACATACATCCTATGAACCTGTTTCAACACTTAATGCTGCATTTACAATCCCTGAGAGTGCAGGAATGTGTACATACAATGCTTCTGCCTTTAATAATTGTACGTAATAGGTAAATTGTGGGTCACGATAGTGCAGTCGGTATAGCAACTCACTACGGGCTGGACGGTCTGGGGATCAAATCCTGGTGGGGGCAAGATTTTCTACACCCATCTAGACCGGCCCCAGGGCCCACCCAGCCTCCTATACAATGGGTATCGGGTCTTTCCCGGAGTAAAGCGGCCAGGGTGTGGCACTGACCACCCGCCCCCATCTAGCACTGAGGTTAAAGACAGAGTATAGCTATACTTCTACTCCACCTTTAGGCCTTCGTGGCCTGTTATAGGGTAAACTTTAAAACTTTACATAATAGGTAAAGTACCACAGAGTTTCTTGAAAACTCAAATTTCGATAAACACTGGCATTATAATTCACAAAATAATAACAATGGTGCAAGCCTGCAACCTGAAACTTACGGTCCAACCTGGAGTGCAGTAGCACTTGCCCGAGGTAGGATTGCAGGTTCCCCCATTTTGACAGCGACACTCTGACGAGCATTCTTCTCCATGCTTTCCTTCAGGACAGCGATCCTCACATCTGCACAATGACAGTCACATAATTTAACTCAAGACTAGGTTAAGTAGGTTTGTGTCACAACAGCACGGCACACCCTTGGGCTGCGAACAGAGGAGATGGATTACAGATGAGGGCAGTGGCTGCACACACAGCGTATTAACTGAAAAAGCGATGACCACCCCACACTTTACATAACCAGTACATCAAGAAATGTTACAAAGAGCCTCAGACTCCAACAGAAGCATTGGAATGTCCTAAAACAACACAGACTGGGAGGTGAAATGGGAAAAACATGACATTACACCTGCAGATTACTTATTCTTCTATGGAAAACAGAATGTGAATAATCAAATAGAAACAGAATTTCTGCACATAAACCAATAACACCAGGGGTTGTGAGAGAAGAGTTGATGATGTGATGTTATTGTTTTGGATATGAATAACTATACTTAAGATAAAAGTTATAACACATAGGACAGTTTCTGTGAGGAATGAACAGGTATTTTGTAAGGTCCCTGAGAACCATATGAAGATAATATCTGGGTAATTTGAAGCAAAAATAAGGAAAGGAAGACATTTTGAAACTGTTAATAACATTCATGATTTATATGAAAACACTAATGATAAAGTGGTCAGTGCATTAAACTGAGCCACATCCACAAATGTAACAGTAACGACCACAAAGAAGTCCCACATCAAAACATTTGTAAATGCATGTGGACCTCTCCTGATGGGAAGAATGCAGTTAGGCTTATCATGTACTGATAGGAGTAAAGGGCACAGCTGCAAGCTGCAGAGGAATGGTGCGGCCATGCCAGACGGCAAAATCCTAGGGGCATCACACTAAATATTTTAAATTAAAGAAAATAATTTTCTGCGCTCAAAAAATTTTAAATAACCAAGTCAAATGGAAAGTAATTCAATAAATGATTGTGACTCTTTAATTTCATAATATCCTTTAGGGGTGGCCACCGTGATTACTTGCCCCAGGTGCCAAAAAGGCTAGCAACACCACTAGAAGGAAGACTGCCTTCAAGTATACTCGATATATGATCTTGCATGTCAGGTGACTAACAGTGTTCACTACTTGTCACTGCAGAAGTTACGGAGAATATTTCTGTAAGAAACAAGCAGTGCACAAGTTCGACGTGAAAAGATTTTATCTCAAGCAGCAACTAAATTGCAAATGGCTATAAGGAATATAAGCTCTATAATATAAAAAAATAAAAGTAACAGAAATTTTGAAAACAAAACAAGGGAATATGTGAAAGGTAAAATTATTGACTTTAGCCTTTAAAACACAAATGGGACAATGATGTCCCCTTAAATTCACCCAACAACAAAAGCACTGTACCACAGTAGGCACCTAAACTGAACAGTGCTCTGGCTGCAGCAAAAACCCGGAATTTAAAAGGCTGTATGCCTAGCTTAAAACGACTATTAGCAACAAGCAGAACACACAACAGAATGAAAGAATAAATGAATTTAAGTGGAGTGACTGGAAACTGAACATCATTAACTTTTTGGCGACGGAATTATTTTTTTTAAATTTTAGCACACCCTGTATATAAAATGTGAATAATATAGGAACCAAATATGTTAGAATTATGAAACAAACTGCATTTTGAAGAGAAAAAAATGGAGAGTATATACCATGTTTAAAATATTCAGTACCTATATTTGTTAAATAAATATATAAAATGCAACTTTAGAGGTTAGCGGTGCGGTACGACCACTATAGTTGACATTAGGTGTCAAAAGGTTAAGTTGCACATAAAGTGCGCAGTAGAGACAATATGTTTCATCACTGAAATTAGAACCATGGCTGTAACTGGATGCTGCTGTAAATGCAAGCCTCCTATGCACGAATACTTCATTGCTCTCGTCAGTGATAAAATATACCCCACACACCTACACAGGTCGCATTACAACATGGTAGCTACCACTATTTCACACAAAGTGTCAGCTACTTACAAAGGCCCCATCCAGCCCGGTGCGCAACGACACTCTCCAGATATGTGATGACAGGTGCCACCATTCTTGCACCTGCACTGCTCAGCACAGTCTTGCCCATAATGCGTAGGTGGACATGTCTCACCACAGAACTGCCCTCGCCAGCCCCTAGTACACCTGCATTCTCCACTGTAAGGGTCACATGAGGCCTCATTCTGACACTGACACTTGCTGCCACAGTCTGGGCCCCACCGACCATGAGGACATGCTGCAACCATACAATTATGTACCAGTTACAATACATGAAATTAGGAGATTCATCCCAGACTGGTTTGGCTTAATTTTTTTGTTATAAGTGTGACATCCTACTGTGATATAAATACATAAAGTTAAAGACAGTATCGTCAATTACAACAAGCTTCATACAGTTCAATATACTGCCATCATCAGGCAACAAGATACAAAGAGAATATTACATGTGCTATACCTTATCTACTAAAACTGGATAAGGTGTAACATATGCAGAATTTTCTTGTAAATAAAGCCAACTTAGTGCACAATTTTTCTTAGTATGTTTATTTCTTTTCTCTACATGTTTCGGGCGACTATGTGCCCATCATCAGTAGAAATAACTGTACGACTGTCTGGTTTGCAGGGTGGAATGAAATTCATTCCACCCTGCAAACCAGACAGTCATCCACATGGAATGACAAACACCAAGTGTCACATGAATACAGTTATTTCTCCTGATGATGGGCACATGGTTGCCCAAAACATGTAAAGAAAAGAAATAAACATACTAAGAAAAACTGTGCACCAAGTTGGCTTTATTTACAAGATTATATAGGGATGCATGGTCAACAAAACAAAAAAAAAATGCAGAATTTTCTGTTTGTATCCCACTGTCTGATGATGGCTCTCTTGTAGGTGAGATAAGCATGTACCTCAATAAATTTCAACCTATAATACAACGAATGTTGTGAATGACAACACTTTCCTTCCCCTTGGCTTAAATTCCCAAAGCATTGATTTTCTTCCTCTATCAGCATGTCACAGAGTGAAAACACGAAAATAAGCCACTATTAATAAATCACTACTACAATCAATTGACATTTTTCACATTAAACTTAAAAGTGTTTACTCTGTCACCGAATGTTCTGGGATTCTTGAGAAATCTTCACATGATCCTACTCCTCTGCAGAAATCTTGGTCTCAGAATGCTTTAACCTATTACAACTGCCAATCACCCAACTCAGCCATTCAAGGTCAAATGAACATGACCATATCAGATTGTAATCATGGTTGGAACAGTTCATTACATGAGAACATGTCAAATCCTGAAGTACTAAAGTGCTTCACAAAATGGCAATCAAATAAAGGTTCGCATGTCATACCCGGCTGACCATAAATCTTGTGACCTATGCAACTCACATTTTGCCCTTTAAGGCTGTTGTTTATGCTTCAGATTTAAAATAATACTGCTCAATTATATCAGTACCTTTAAAGTTCTGATACATGACCTCAAAGTAGGTATTTTTCAGTTACTCAAATTAACTTTCAAAATCCATACACATTTTTTTTTTTTTTTACATTCGTACCGTGCATCTTGATATTATCAAAGTTTTATTTCTTCACCAACTGAAGCACTAGTGAGTTGTCTTAAAAACAATACCAAAATGTACATTAAATTTTGCATTAAAACAGCTCCGACATGTTTCGGTGTTACAGTTACACCAACATTGGGGAGCGCATTAATTCATTCTTATGATAGTTACAGTTGTTAAAACAGTCCGTTAAGATACATCAGTGTGTGGTCAATACGGTGGTGGTGTGGCTGCGTATATGCAGCCAATTTGATCCATACACATCTTGAACATAAAGCAGCTTATGTACAAATTTTATGCAGTGAGGTACAAGGGGTTCCCATTATTCGTGTCTTACACATCCATCTCCCTGCACATATAAATCTACATTTTTCATGAAATGGGCACAAAAATTCCCTGCACTTCCATGGATCATGTCCATGATCCATGTACCTTCCTGCAGAAATGGTTTCAGTCAGTTAAAACAATACATATTTTTACACATTCACATTCATTTAGAGTTTATATGCAAAAAGTACAGGACACACTAAGCTACTGCAATTAATCCACATTCACATTGTTTCTTACAGGTGGAAATTCACAAGTTGAAAGGGATTTCCTTTGAGTGACTTTTTCTGGTTCCAACTGACTATGAATACCATGGACCACCTGCACCTATTCCATCAGCTTAGTTATAATGACTACCAAGACCAATGAGATACACAAATTCACAAAACAATATCTGGAAAATATGCATATGCCTAAATGAAGTATACTTTTCCACTCCTGTTAAGCTTGCCAAATGCAACTGCAGACTTTACAATTCTGAGATTTTAAAATGCTGTGGCTATGATACCTTCATTCACAACTCACAACAGTGGTGCCCATTATAAAAAATGTCCATTTCCTCAGCCCGTGTTTTGTGGATGGTTATTCTGTAAGAAGTAGCATGACTTACAAATGCTGCACGTCGGACCACCGTATCCTGTTTCACATTTGCAAGTGTCAGGCGCTATGCAGGTTCCATGTAGGCAATTTTCTGAACACACAGGGATGCAGCGATCAGCTGCATTGCTCTTGGTGTAGCCTTTGCAGCAGTCTTCTACAGGCCGTGTCTTTGCAAGGGACTGCCAACACAAATCGCACTGCTTTTAAACAGTTCAACAAACAACTGCTAAACAAACAATTAGGAATATACAAGTGGAATAATCCCAATTAACACTCTCACATAGTTCCCACACATACACACAACTACTGCATTGCTCTCTAGACTGCGTAACTGTGGAGAAAATTTCTATGCTGTACGTCAGCCCAACTTGGATCTGAGGAGCAGCCAACAATTCTGCCTCACTGTAGGGGTTGGAGAGGGGGTAAAATTTAAAAAAAAAATACCCCTAGCCACTGAACCATACACAGACATAAATGAAACAGAATTCACTGTTACAATGCCATTTTAAATAATGAATAAAGGAGGCCCAAATAAGACCAGGTAGACAGCTCATGTGATAAATACTAAGAAACTAAGAACTAAGGCTTTCAGGAAAATGGAACTGCATTCATGGGGACAATGGAACAAATTCAGGCTTCTTAAATTATATGGGGTATGTGTCAAAGAAGAATAAAATGTGAATGCAAACACTGTCACTGTTCTTACAACAAAACCAACTAGATGCACTAATTTCTTAAATTTATATTTGGAATAAAACTATATGTTTTGGACAGTTCCTCTCCTGATGATGGACAGAGGAACTGTCTGAAACATGTAGGGTTTTATTCCAAAAATAAATTTAAGAAATTAGTGCATCTAGTTGGTTTTATTATAAGAATTTATCATGATGCATGGTCATCTGAACGTCAAACTGTCACTGTTGTTACAAAGTAAGGGACTACATCAGACCTTCAAACCATCACTAATTTACAGCATACAAGAAAACAAACCAAGATTAAACACATCATATACATTTATACTCTTCTGCACCTATATTATCTTATGGAAGTAAATCATATGTAATAAGAACCAATAAGGGTAGATGGATATCATCATCAATAGGCTTCATGAGGGGAGAATGAAAAATTCATCCTGTGTGACAGGAAAAAAAATGAAGCAATTAAGAGAGAGATACAAGTTCCATGAATAACATAATTTGCAGAACAACACAGAATTGAATTCAAAGAACAAAATTGGGGGGATCGACTCTGACAAAGTTCTAAGACAGAAACTAACACACTTTAATTGTAACCAAAAGGGAAAGGAAATTTTGGAAGATCTGTACCGCAATAAAAAAAATTCTGTTTTGTAATATCTAAACATATCTCAGTTGGTCTGATTAATGTTTTGGACAAAGCAATCTTGGCTTTATTCACACCACCGTGTTTTGGTGAACAAACGTGTGTCCGCCTTCAGGCAGAAGGTGGGCAGTGGGATCCCACATTACTGGGGCTGTCAGGAACAGCAAGTGTCTGTCCATGCACCTGTGGTACTGTACATGCCATACATGATCACCTGAATCTTTGGCATCTCAATGGTATGCAGGGGGAGGAGGAGGAAGAAGATGCCGATGTGGATGTGGCCATGTGGCTGTGAGCACAGTTTGGTCCAGATACATGAAGCACAGCATCACATGAACACCTTCACAGTAAGAGAACAGTCCACGGGATAATATTTAGCTCCGAGAGTTTCAAGTAAGTGAAAGACTGAGGATATTACATGCTGCGGAATTTAATATTTTGTACAGGTGATGTAACTACTGTTAGTATGATAAAATCTGAGGTTAGTGCAGGCAGAACATGTAACTCAGACTGGGAAAACGAAAATGCAGACTTCACACAAGCACCCAAAAAGTGGCCACTTGCAGACTCTTAAGGGATAAACTAGTGTCAGTCTTGCAGAGATTAGCTGTGACGATGCCAGACTGATTTGAAGATTTATCTTATGTGTTGTTGGGTTTGAAGTTACCAAAATTTGAAAGGATCTTAGCACCTTCACCTTTAGGCTACAGCACTTGAAGATAAAGGTGCCACAACCCTTCCGAATGTCAGAACTCCAAATCCAAGGACACAGCATTACATCCCAGAACACTTGCATCATCAGCAACACTGGTGTGAGACTCTCAGACCACATGACATATGGACGCTGCTCGGAAACACTGTAATTACAGTGTCAAGTCCTCAGGTTCAAAGGACACAAATAAATGTAAAACAGTACTGACAGCCTGCTACATGCAAATCTTACCACTGTCTTGAACACAGTCTTGAAATTTATCTTGTACTTGGAGCAGCGAGGTGGGAAGTTGAAACACCAGGTATATTCGCGCACCTGGTACGGCTTCTGTTCTGACACACGGACAGTGGTTGTGTACCTGCAAACAGCAGAACATACAATAAACAGAACTTGCTTCTAATCTACACTCCTGTTGGTGTTCTTCAACACACTTGTTTTTAAACCCTGTAATCTCTCGGCACACCAAATCTCATATCGGTGATGCTTTCTCAGTTACCACATAGATTGTAATGGTGCAGTGGTGACTTGTGTGATCGCAGTTCCAATATGAATTGTCTTTTAATGTTAATGTTAATGTTAATGCTAATCTTGTTGTTTGTCAATATCTGCACAGCTGTGTATCATTAATGACATACACCAGGACTGCTGTGAATGACAGGAGACGAAAGGATGTCATATTCATGGTGGTGTTTATCTGGAAGGACTGACAACAATCACAGAAGAGCCCTCAATTATGACACCTGGTCCTGTGTAAGCATTCAAACTGTAAAGATGCTCAACGTGGGTCAGACACGTAACTGTCGTTCCAAGCTACTCATTTCTGTTGAAGGTGGGAATTACATAAGCATGGTGCTGGAGCGACATCCAGCGAGACAGCCACACTATACACAATTAGGCTTACTCCGACCTACTATGGATATTACTAAATAGAATCTTTCCAGGCTAACAGACATCTTACTGAACTTCTGAAATTTTAACCTCTCCTTTTTTAATCGCATCGGGGATTATCCCGTTAATCTGTTCTGCTAGTTCTGTTACTTGCAGAATTCACAGTTCTCTCACAATTTCTCATACAACCCTAAACAGTGTATTCCTCAGCCCACCTCATGAAACATTACTTCTGCTGATACCAACCCTGTATTGCCAGTTCTTCTTATCAACAATGATTCACTATCATGAAGCCCATCATTGGCTCGATTCATTAGACATGGTAACAGAAGAGCATTTTCTTCTATAAATCAGAATTAATTTTACAAACAGAAGAACTGTGAGCATTAATACACATCAAACATGCTAGTGTTTGAACTGACAGAATGCAACTCATGATGTGCTACAAGCAACATCATTTACACATGTAAGACTGTATGAGTGAGGGAGGGGGATGCAGCGCTCAGGCAGGCTTTACAGCAGTGACCAATTACTGTATAGCAGCGTTTCCAAAACATTTTGTTCGCAGACCCCTTGTGAATTTGAAAAATAACCACAGATCCTCACATTCTTGCTCATGTAAATAAAGTGTCCACATGATAGGGATCCATAATTACAAATGTATAACTCAGGACTTATTTTAGACAGTTATGAATAAATACCAGCAGCATACATAACAATGAAATGCATGATTTGACCATAATTAAAATGAATGTCGATCGCTTCATGTATACTGGAAGTTTAATTAGATATTCTAATGGTCATACAAAATAAATCCATAGCCAATGCAATAAGTTGCGTGATTACTTCTAAAAAACATTACTCCTTTAATTTGAAAAAGTCAGTGAACTTCAAAGTAGCCATTATATATTCCACGTCTGTGCATTAAAGGACATTTGTATCATGTAACAAACCAACAAATGCATTCTTATAATAAAACCAACAAGATGCACTATTTTCTCAAATTTATTTTTCGAATAAAACTCTACATGTTTTGGACAGTTTTATATGGTATTTGTCATACAGGTTTGCTGACAGCTGTCAGCAAACCTGTATGACATATACCACTGCTGTGCATACCATGAAAAACTCCTGAGGATGGACAGAGGAACTGTCCGAAATATGCAGAGTTTTATTCCAAAAATAAATTAGAGTAACTGGTGCGTCTAGCTGGTTTTATTATAAGAATTTATCACGATGCACGGTCACCTGAACGTCAAATTCAACAAACGCACATCAGTATAATATATTTTATTTTATCATAATTGTAACATCAGATGGTTTTAATTACACATTTTGCCCAAATGTTTATGTATTTATGGTTTGTTTCCTTGAATGACACCCTGATGATGAACGCAGAAGCGACCGAAACATGTCGGTGAATATTAATATACGATAAAATAAAATACACTATATTAATGTGCCTTTGTTGGTTTGTTACATATTATACATACTCCAAACAGTCATATACAGAAATGTATCCACGGATCCCCTTGGGATCTGCGCGGCACTATGGAAATCAGTGCTTTATAGTATTTTCTACACCATGCAGTAAGGACAGTTATTTTCCTTGAAGGCGACCACCACTTAATCAAACTGCCGGCAATGTGTCTCACTGAGCACATATCAGTGTGACAACAAGGTTGCATAACCTCCATTCACAACAATCCTCTTACAGAGGCAACAGACAACACTCAAAACACAACAACAGACGTCCTCCTGTAACCACGCCTCCTTTCTCACATACACAAAGCCCTCATCATCGCTATATTTAAACACTTAAAAATCGAATCGTAGCCCAATCAACACGTCGGACATCCCGTGCAGTTACGTCACCCCTCGTGAAAGTCGAATCACTTCTCATGCCAGGTATGGATTTAGTTCTCCAGTAGTTCCATGGCAGTTACGTGTAGTGGTGCATTACTGGTTAAACGAAAGCAATGAGTTAATCTTACGTAACTATTCCAAACACACAAAACCAAATAACAAATGACGCCATTAAGAAATGCATTTACGGCCTGAAAAGGCTACAGCCTAATTCACACAGAAGGGGGGGGGGGGCCATAATACGAGGAAGAAGGTGGCTGTTATGATGATGATGATGACAGGCTTGCTGTACCTTTAGACTGCAATTCGTGAACACACCCTCCGCCAAGTTACAGCTGTTGCACAGACTCGGTCCGCATTCCGAATTCTCTTTCGTTAAGAACTTGCGACTTCGAAATCGTAACAGCAAATTCCTATGCTCAGCAGGACCTCTCATGTAAGACAAGGCGTAACGCGCAAATCGCAATAAATGTAATTACAGTCAGTCCTCGCGCGTATCGGCGGGTCTGCTGCAGTAACTCAACAGTCGCTCGATTCACAGCAGCTGGTGCAAGGTGTGTGTCTGTCTGTCCGTACGCAAGCTTCGGCCGGATATCGTGCATTTTGTTCGATGTTTATCACTGCCTCCTCCTCCTTCTTCTTCTCCTCCTCACCCTCCTTCTGCTTCTTCTTCTTCTTCTTCTTCATCATCATCATCTGCTTCTTCTTCTTCTTCGGTCGGTGTTCAGGTGACGCGTAGTGTCGGGCCTTAACACACTACTTGAGCAGACAGATGTCAAAAAAATTCCTCAAGCAATCAGCCTCTGTCAGGCCGTCGAATCGTATAACCAGTGGCTCATGTCTAGAAGCAACTACAACCAGTCCTCCAGTTACATGACATCTCATCAACCTCCAAGTTTTATACGACACAAATGCATACTGACTGCCTGGTTCCTATGAAGCAGAAAGCTCGCGGTGTGGTGAATCTCGAAGGGACTTGTACGCATTGCAACTTGTTTGCGCAAGGCAGACTGCGACCACAGTCACTGGAATTACATTAAGAAAGCAAATTCCAAAGGAAAAGCGTAGTGTTGTGTACGCAAAACGTCTGGGGTGGAGGAAATGTGGATTTGTGTACGCAAAACGTCTGGGGTGGAGGAAATGTGGATGTGAAATCACATAGTTTGCCTACAGCAAACAGTGAACTGGCAACGTCAGTCCTCAAGACGTGCAACCTGCAGTATGGCATCTGCGCAATAGGCTCACCTTTACGGTATTTTAAACTTGTATCTACTTTACAGTGCTGCGATATGGCAGCGTATTTTCCCAACAAATACACTTTAGTGCAGACAGATTAAGGGTGGCCCCCCCCAGTCGAATGTATTTGTAGGTTTCACTGCTAAAACTAAATAATATTATTTATCCGTTCTGCCTTCTTCACGACAAAGCAGTTCCGTAACACACAAACTGACCGCACTTGGCGTCAAACGAATAACATTCGACTTTCGGGTTCAAAACCCTGCCCCTAGACCGGCAACATTAAGGTTTTCCGCGTTTTACTCAGTTCCTCCAGGCCAACGCCGGGACAGTACTTCAAACCAGACCACGACGGAGTCCTTCCACACGTTTTCCATGTCACTGGTGCAAGCCACGTAGTGTGGTTCGACATCATTAAATAAACCACAGATGAGTAATAACAATACACATACGATATACAGTCGAAGTCGGTTCTAACGCCAGGAAAGGGACTGAATATTCTGCGACGTTATGAACGTGTGTTGTTCTAATTGAGGAGTAAAATATTGCGATGAACAGTGAGGAAAGGATTAGTAATACAGAGTATCTGACGTTATGGACAGGAAATCGCTTAAACCCATGTCGTTATAACCGGGTTCGACAGTAACATTATGTAGATAATGAAACTCACAATGTAGCTCCTGAAACAGCGGTATGTCGTAACACACCGTTACACAACTTTAATGTGGACAGAAAAAAATACAGATCCTTGATAGACGAATTTAAGCATGTTACAGAATTAATTAATTAAAATTTAGTTTAGCAGGTCTATTTGCGGACATAACATTTTGGCAGGTGTGTTGTTATCCCAACTGTCCAGTAATACGGGAATCGCGGACTGACGAATCGTGTGGGTTACGACATACTGCACAAAGTGGGAGCCGGGATAGCGCAATCGGTACAGCGATTCGCTACGGGCTAGACGGTCCGGCGATCGAATACCGGGGCGGGGGGGGGGGGGGGGG
>Ga0123354_10007259_pt1 | contig 16637 bp, 6 predicted proteins | sample TergutLab28metaG_2_FD_97872 | JGI IMG/M metagenome (GOLD analysis project Ga0123354, IMG submission 97872) | Labiotermes labralis P4 segment gut microbial communities from Petit-Saut dam, French Guiana - Lab288 P4 | ecosystem: Host-associated > Arthropoda: Insects > Digestive system > Gut ...
AGAGAGAGAGAGAGAGAGATTGCAAAAGATAGGAGGATTTGGAAGGTGGGGAATGTTGTCTTTGGCTGTGGAGCACCTGGCAACATCTGGACATACTAGAAACTGGTCTTTCAGAGCTGTAAGAAGCAGAACTGGTAATATCTTGTTGGCAGCCATGACTTTACTACCTTCTATTATGTGTAGTTTGTGGCTGGTCATATTAAAGGGGGGGAAAAAAATCTAGAATGATGAAGTGATTACATTTAATTTTGGGTATTAAAATTACTTTTAAAGGTGTAATTAATGCTTACATAATAATTTATAGAGAACATTGACAACAGATTTTCTGTGTGATATATGAGGTCCCCATGGCATGGTGCCATGTCATCCAGTAGCAATTTACCAGTTATTTCTGCCTTGAAAATGGAGACAACAGGTTCCTCAAAAACATGAGTAAATTTCTACCAAACTGTATGGTGTTACATCCTGTAGGATAGTCTTCATAGATTTTAGTAGGTCAAATTAAAAGAATTTTTGTGATGAATTATGCAGTGTTTTGAAGGGTTAAATTACTTTCATGGAATATTAATGTTCACTACTGCTGTGTGGTTCATATAAGGGTTAACTGCAATGGGTAGGAAACTACAACTTTCACACATGTAAATATTTCCTACAAACTAAAATTCTTGAGTGAAATACCAGTATAAGAAGTTGTGGCCTCAAAAGTTCAAATATGAAGAATGACTTGCTTAAAAAATAATAATGAAATAAAATTTTGTCTTCTAAGACTTGGAGGTTATGGCTGATTTCTTGACTCTCTTAAATAGCATGAATGTGGTACTGGAAAGAGTGAAAGGTTGGAATAATGTAACTTGAGTACAGTATCCAAAATTTACTGTACAATGGAAGAGTAAAGTAACAAAAAATGTTCTTTTTACAAAACGAAATATTTTTATTGGCTCCTCTTTAGTGTGACTTCATTACAAAAAAATGAGACCACTCTCAACCAAAATACAGCATTAAAAAATTCTTATGGCAGACATTAGAAACTGCAGCCACCCCCCCCCCCCCCACACAAATTGCAAAACAAAAAAAAAGTTTATTGAGAGAAAAGAAAAACACCCCCCCCCCCCCCCCCCCCCCCAGACAAATTCATGCTAATCCAATAGTACATCAACATCACAGGATACTATATAACATAAAGCATGAATAGTAGAAATATTTCCTCAAGGACTGTGTCCACATGCTCTCATCAAACACCAAAATTTTCTGTAGTGGATTACACTTGGACTCAGACCTATACTGAAATAAAAACATTTGGTCATTTATTTCATGTAGGCCACATTAAAACGTGTGAGCAACCACAAAGACTGTAAGTAGACTGTTCATAATATTATGCACACACACACACACAGCTGTTCACGGTCCACTGTGCTGTTGAGACTTCCTATAAATTTCCAACTGAAATAAGCAGAAGTATGTAGTAATGCGTATAATAAATAAGATGAAACTATCTCCCCTTATAACTTTAAAGACTGTGTTGCTATGGGTGTCATACAGATTGCAAACATGGTGTTACAGCAATGCTGGGTGAATTTTACCAGAACACAGGAACCAGATACATTTTGGCTGAAGTCAAGTTTTCAACTTTTAGCAGGTCTACATGTAAAAATATAATTTATTTTATGGCAGAATTACATTATTAGTACAAGCACATAACCTAAATTTTCTCGGACACAGCTTACAACTTTCCGTTGTTTTTGGAAGAATCTGCAATACATAGAGGTTAGGCCATAAGGTTCCTTTTTATTCATGGCATTACACACAAGGGACATACTGCTGATAACATTACTTGGCATTAGGTTAGTTTAATTTCATTTGATGGGCTTTTAATCATCTTCATATGTGATTATATGGGTAATTCTTTGGAAAATATAACATTATATATTCAGTTTTCAATTATACCAGATCAGTGACACGGTAACAGTACATACATGTAAATGTACCTGCCATGCCGTTCACTGATTTTACGAACAAAATGCGTTAGTGGGTTAAAAATGGTCACATAACCACACAGCAATCAAGAATGTGCACTGTATGAGACTCATCTGCCAGCCTGGTCAAACCTTGCAGCTTCATGGTAACTCACTACCTTCACCTTTCACATCACACCCATTTCATTCTATTCTCATTAATACAGTTTAAAACAACACAATCTTTGCAACTGTCATTTAGAATTCTTTTTTTTTTTTACTCCTTTTAACACATTCAGTGACAAACCACACACTGTAATTAACTCTCCTATTTTGTAATTTGGAAGTCCATGGTCTGATCTTTGGTTCACAGGATGGCCAGCCTGACAAGTTCATCAGGACTTCCCTCATTCCATCCCAGCAAATGACAGGATAGTATTGTACCCCAGCTCAGATCATTACAATTTCTTTGCCAACCTTCCTATGTCATCATTTACAATCTTGCTGTCATTTGGCACTATGCAACCTATGTTGCTGAGAAAAAGCCATTAAATAAATTGTGGTGTTGTGGCTATGATAACATTCAGTCTTGTATGTGGCTATCAATGTTTTGAATCAACATGTTGCTTCCATCTTCAGGGATGACCCTGATTATGCAGGCAACTGCTCTGGAGGGTCACTATCCACCTACCAAATTACAAGGTGTCACAGCACACAAGTTCACCAAATGAACACTGACCACTGTGAAAACCTCAAATTTTATACAATAAATGGGCTGGCACTGACACTATATTCTTCTGCAGTGTCATGGCAACAGCACTGTACAGAAAATATTACAAGTTTTGAGGAATCACCATAATTTCCCTCTGCATGTTTGACACAAGAACTTGTTCTGTCAACCAGAAATGCTTGTCTGGCCTTGCATTAAACTGTCACAACATGTAACATTGGATGTTTTATTACATTTTGGTTCTCTGACTAACCAAATTTTATATAACAGACCACGATGTGGCTGCCTTCTATGTTGAAACAAGAGAACAGTAGAAGTGAGGAATGTCAAAACTCATTCTGAGTAAATACTGTATAAAAAATACAAAATTTCTACCAACTATACACCAAAATTACATGACTGCAGACACTAAATATCATAAAACACAAATCTACTTCATATTTTCCATCAACTCAGGTAACAGTTTAGCACTACACACTTACAAGGCGCCTCACACACTACTTATTCTCAATACTGTAATAATAACACGTGTTCATGCAAGGCTGTTCGTATTCAGCACTGATTGCCAATTAATTTAAAATAAGGATTATAACAGTATTTCCAGTACTGAAAAAGTAATAATATGAAAATAAATACTGATTGTGTGAGAGGCACTTCATTTTTAGAGCAGATGCTATAAAATGTCCATGGTATAATGTAAAGGGTTAAAAACAAATTGAATTTCATTATCAAAAGCAATTTACATAAAGCAGTTCTCAAGACTACGAAACAAGTTCGATATTTTTCATGGCATGAACTACATTTTCTCTCCAAATTTCACCTTCTACATTACAAATCACTTTATTTATCCAGCATACCAGCCAACACATTCACTGCAATGTCCCAGAAATTGGATCTTGTAACACACTATTACGTGTCCAGCCGCACGTATTAAGATGTGATAATTTGCCCTTTTAAACTTCTGACAGTCATACCTTTTTCATTTAAACTGTACAGTACTAGTTATAATGAGCGATATGGCTAATACTCATTTGTGAAATTTACAATTCATGCATATTTATCAAACATTTGTCCTAAACTGACAACAACAGGATATTCTGAAATGCACATACAGTCACTTGACAAACTGATATAAAATAATTGGTATGCCTCATCATAATACAGCTTTTTGTTTGTTTGTTTAACACTGCTATTCAGAACCTGCTCACATTGGTTTTATTAAGAACAGAATGGACTGTCCTCCTACTGAATCAGAAGTTGTTGTTGTTGTTGTTGCTGCTGCTGCTGTTGTTAGCAGCAGCAACAGAAAGGTTGAGTATAATCATTTTGTAAATTCATACTACATGTTTATTGCATACTTGTGACACTCCAAGGCTGAGCTTATATAGAACATGCATAAGTAATCTGAAACATGGTTGTAAATCTGACATAAACCTCATAGTAGAACAGAAGAGAATATCATGAAGCCAGTGAAAACACAGGCAGTGTACAATATCCTTAGGATGACAACTAAAATTAACAGTTGTTTCACATTCTAAAATTTTCAAAATCTCTGAGCAAATGGGACAGTATGGCAGTGAAAATAATATAATTCCAAGTCACTTGTTGGTAGTAGCAGCTAAGTGGATACAAGGGAGAAATGAGACACAATTCTTGTGACATCTATTTTAATTTAATCATCTAAGGACAGAAACATTGTTATAAATAGTCTGAATGTATCATTTAATTTTTTAAACCCATAATTTTATAGTCCATATCTTCGCTGGCCCAAATTCAATAGCGGACCTGAGACCTATCTGTTACACCATCAAGACTTACTGATATGTACTGTCAGGTAATGTTGCAGGGTGAGGGAACCGACACAAAAGTCCTTCATTGTATTGCAATGATCTGACAGCCTGTTATTTTAAATACTCTGTTTAGATTTGTATCTGTAAGACCACAGGTTGGATGGCACTGATTCATGTTCCACATTAACAAACCTGCTAGCATTATAACTACCTTCCCATCTTGAAATCTGACAACTAGAAACACATAACTGTGTATCTTGTTTAAACACCCAGCCTTGAAGTTATTTGCCAAAGCTGTTAGTACACATTAATTTTTGTATAGACAATACAGAAATATGTAACCCAGTGATAACGTGATATATGGGTCAGGAGATGTGTTCTCCAACATTACAGATTTAAATAACATTCAAACTACTGTTACCCCACCTTCCTTCTTTAACAAAACACAAGCTTATGAGTTCTTGCTGTCCAATTACCCTCAAATCCAGTTTCTGAACCATTTCTCCAATAAAACCTGGTCCAGGCTTTATGACCCTGCATCCCAACCCAATGACACATTTTTTTTCAATTTCCAACAGTTAGAAATAAACATGCTGAGGATGTGGAACTTGTGATGTAGGTGGCAGGGTTTACAGATTTTGTACACTAAGAACCCAAACAAATGCCTTTGCTAGGATAAGGGGAACACTCATATACATAATTCTTCTTCTGCCCAAGTTAAAATGCAGCTGTTAGCCCTACAGAACCTGGGGATTTATTCCCATAATATAAGCTAAACAAAGAAGTCTGATGTGCAGGACATGTAATAGGCATGGGTAAACCAAAAATGTGTACAGAATTTTGGTAATAAAGTCTGTGGGAAAGACTGACTCTGGGGATCTAAACCTGGGTGGTAGGATAACATTAAATCACATTATGTAGTGGACTGAAATCATGCAGGATACAGTTGTTGAATAGAGATCTTTCACCAGAAAAATCAGTGCTTTGTAACTGGCTTCAAGTACAATTTTTTTTTCTTGTTTCAAGAAAGTGACTTTAAGAAAAGTTTTCCTTATCTAAGCACTGGAATGATGGATTTAAAAAAACAACCCGGTTCATCTGTGATATTTAATAACTGCAAGTAGTTGCAGGTGCAGGAAGGATTTATCTTTGAACCTTGTGATTGGCAGACTGGTCATGATAAAATGTTTGTATACTTTCCAGAAAGTAAGGTGCACAACAGTAAGACACACCCAGATATAAAAGTGACAATTTCAAGGAGGAAAAATCTCACGATTTTGAGGTATAAAATACACACAGACTTAGAAATGTTCTTATGCACCAGTAAATACAGCACCTACTTCTAGAGGGATACAGGGTTATACAACACTTCCACTGTTGGTGAATTAAAAAAAAAAAAATGTTGACACTGCATTACTGCATCTTTCCATATATAATAATAATAATAATAATAACAACAACAACAACAAATATTTTACCTTAAAACTGAATGGCACTCTCAATATTCATTTCCAGCTATTACCTTTTTGCTGTGTAACTCATTCACAAGATTGTCATATCACAGAACCGCAAATATTACAACAGTTCAGTCCATAATGCACAATGTGCAATTCCACATGGTGGGACTGTTTAATTGTAACACAGAACCTGATACATCACTGGGTAAGGAACAGTAGCTTCTCAGCTTTTCATTCTAATGTTTAGAGTTGCTGTGTACGCCATGAAGGCATATGAAGGTGTGGAGGTATGGCTGCCCTCATTCTTAACCTCAGCACCGGATGAAGTTGAGTGGTCAACTTCACACCCCAGCTGCTTTATACCCAGGAAACAGCCCTAGGTACCCACTGAATAGGAGGCTAGTTGGGCCCCAGATTCTGTCTGGACATTTTTAAATGAAAAACTCTTGCCTATGCTAGGAATCTAAATATGATTCCATGAGATGTCCAATCTTTAGTCGAGTCTTGATCCTGACCCTTTAGCAAACTTTTTGTACAATAAGTTAAAGAATAAGTGCAAGCTCAGGTAAACAACATACAGAGTGTTTAGGGGGACTGGCACAGTAATAACATTCTCTTTCAAAACTGACACTTAACTCTGTTGTTTGAGATGTTGCACAGAACATGGTATCCTGAAGTTCTTTTTTTTAAGTCTGAGACACTTAAATGTTCAATGTGCAAAAAATTAAATTATTTTAGATATGTATAATATTTGAAAATGTAGAGTATCTAGAAATTAATATTGATCTGCTATCAACAGGATATGCTGAATTTAAGTGGCACTTAAAACACTGACGCTATGGTAACAGGGGTGCTTGCATAGGTGGACAAACAGCGAGCACACAGTGACCTCCCTTCTTAATATCATGCCACAAACATCCCTGGCAATAACTTCTGTAATTAAATGAGGACAGATATAGTAAGATTTGTACACTGTACTATTAACAAGAGGCTGGGTGAGCATCGTTCTATGGCATTTGTGTATGTGAATTAACAAAAATTCTCCTGAAAAATTAACATCTTACCCTTTTGGGTATGAGGTTCAGCTGACCTGTTATGGGAATTACAGAACAAAATCTTTACATGTTATTTCCAAATTCTGTGGTAGAGTAACTCTTTTCAGTACCCTTAACCACTGAAAAGATAAATTGGCTGTTCAGTTCAGAAGATAGTGTGATCTACTCCCATTCAGCATCCAACATAGTGATTAAATTCTTACAGAATGCAATGCCCATAGAGATATGTGATATGCAAGCAGCATGGAGTCCTCATTAACAAATTGCAGTGTGTAGCTGTTTCATGAAGTTACTCTTAATGGTGATGGAAGATTCAAACACAATTACTGCCAGACTAGACACATTAAGTTGCAACAGCAAAGTAAAACACATTTTTATATTTGGAACACCTGCGTTTAGACACATCAAAGATAGATATCCCAAGTTGTACTAGCAAAGGTAACATATTTTAATACTTATTCCACTTTCTTATTTCTCCAATGAATCTAAATTTAGGAATGAGTTAAGTTATAACAGAATTAGTTTAATTTGCTTTAATTTAATTTTCTTGGCTCAGACCTAGCAGGCATAAGTAGAACACAAAATTTCATTAAGTGAGATAATAACATCTTGCGGTTGTGTGCTGAAGGCATTTAAGTACAAGGTCACCACACCAAGTCTTTCCCTGTCAATGACAAAGAATTAAAGCAAAGATGAGGTATCCAAAATAAAAGTATAAGTAACTTCCATTTTTGGAATACTGAATTTGTTAATTACACCCATTTCTGACCCTGAATGCACAATTCTAAAGATCAGGGTATTTTTTCTTTTCCTGTCAAAATACCTACACCCAGGCCACAGAAAGAGCTCATGTATTGTGGGGAATGACAGTAAAAGACTTCCCTGTTTCTGCCACTGCTATGTCCCCCCCCCCCCCAGCCTCCTTGGCCAATGCCAATCTATCAAGAGCACTCGACTCTAGTGAAGGCTATTACTGTGAACATGCCTGTCAAGAGCACAGCTAAGTGACTAGGGGGTAAACTGTAGGATAAGGCACAACAGCTGCAGGCAGATGTGGAGGGATATGATCGATGGGACATCTTAGTGAACTTAAGACCTTGAATCTTGTATTGCACAAACATGCATGCCCTGGCCAATATCATCAGTTACAGTACACACTTCAACCACAAAGTGATAACACAAACAAAAAAATATTAATTTTAAATATTTTATGTTACCTTCATATTTTTATTGCTTATAAATCCATCATCATTTCCTAATACCTGCCCACTTCTGAAAACCTTGTCCTACAACATTTGGTGTTACAGGGTCATCATATACAGCATTCAGAAAACATGAGGTGCAAGTTTGGAAATTACAGATGTGTATGTTTAATATACTTGTCACTAATGATGAAAGAAGTCCATAGATGAATCAGTATCCTGTCAACAGCAACACTTTGCAGTGCCATTGAAGCAACTGTTAACTGTGTTTCTACTTTGACACTAAATAATGCAAAATTAACTTTTCCACATGTGCTCTGAATGCTCCATGTATTTCCTGACTGTCTGTCACTCAAAGTGAGATTTTACATCATTATTTTTATGTACTGCAATTCAAATTCTGACACAGGATGTAAGGATGACAGTCATCTTCTGGCATGTGATATCATGTAGTTTGGCAAACAGTACCAAACCTCACAGCATCATATCCCAGAATTACCCTTAAATAATTCTGTAATGAGAAATAACTTGCAACATCCTTCTGTCATTTGGGGAACAAATAACACAAAATCAACAAACAAAAATGTCACACAGTTTTCCCTTGCTACATTAGTGTGGGGTAAAGCTGTCCCTTGTGCACATTATGAAGGCATACAGAGGGAGCAAAGGTACAGGTCCACTTATTCTTAACCTCAGCACCAGGAGGTCAGTGGTTAGTTTTGCCAGAAATATGGATTAATGTGATTTAACCTGGAATAATATTAAATCTAATTAATTTTAGAAATACCATTTTCTGTTCAAGTATTTACCAGTCCATACTCACATTCATATGGTATGGCAGGAAATGAATGAAAGACACAGGCTTGACTGACTGATTACATTATATATTATCAAACCAACTGAGAAGATAATCATGAATTGCAAGCACAGAAAGAAGTGGTCAGAAAGCACAAATATGATATACCAAAGCATTTTTGGTTGTTTCCATAACACCAACAGAACAAGGAAGTCATTCCTGAACTGTAGTACTCCCATGGGAATACAGTAAATGTTTTTAAAAATGCACAGTGGCAGATCCTTTTGTATGCCAATATTATTACTTCAGTGCAAATCCAGCAAACTGTCAAAATGAATGGGATGACTGGCATCAAATTTTCTACATAACATCCGATAATTCATATTGTGGTTTTCTGGAATGCATCGCCACACTGTTTGCAAGTACTGATTCACCAGATGAATGTTCTGTCCTTGTCGTTGGGGTAATGGAAGCAGTACCACAGTATACAGTGGTCCAACCCAGAAGACCACAATATACCAGTTTCTTCTGGATTTATGCAATCTCTCTGGTGAAATGCTGCAACTGTGACTCTACAGCAGACCATAACACTGCACCTAAAAACAATTCCAGTCAGTTCTGAATCCTTTAAAATGTAACTCAAATGTTATCTTGCAACACAAAAACTGTTTGACCATTGTGTATAATTGTTACTTATAAGCCCTAAGGGGCACATTTAAAAAAAAGTATCTTTATTAAAACCTAGGCCCCACAATTGTATAAAAATATGTACCTCAGAAAAGTGACCGAGTCATTCCTAATCAAAAAACGCAAAGAAGCAAACAAGCTCCGACCAACAGAATTACTGTGCAATGATTTTCATTAATTGGTCAGTACCACTGCTGGCTGCAACTACAGCCTGGTTCTTTAACTGGTCAACCAAACATAAAATACTCTGTAACTTCTAATCAAAGTTCATCACATATCCCAACTTTCTAGCCGTTTGAGTCACCTCCTGCGTATATGCTTGAGCAAACACTGGGTATGCTAATGTTGTAGTAAGGGAATCATTGTGCTCCTCCAGGGAATTTTGTGCATAATGAAGCACTAGTAACTTGAGTGATTCATATATGTTGTAAGGTTCAGCAAACCCATACCCACGTTCCGTTTTATAAATAATGCAATGGTTCGTGGTCCCATTGCAAGAAATGGAAAGTGCATACTGTCCTGTGCGACTCGGACGAACCAAAAATGTGCCATCAGGTTGACCAAATAGGAAACGTTCTGCGTCTGTGCGTGAACAAGCTCGTAGAAGCCATGTTGTCTCATCTTGATGTGGCAGGTTGTCCAGATCTTCATCATCTTGGTTCAGGTCATCGAATGCCCATGGAGTTGAACCATCTGCCGCCAAAAACTGGGAGATGCGATGATGCTTCACCCCCCGTGACTTGAGCCATGCCTGGTGTCGTTCTCTCTGCTTGAATAGCTGAATAATATCAGGTTTGAGAGAGTGCATCTCACGTTCCAGGGTGCGGTTGTAAGCTCTTTCCTGCTTCAAGTTTTCTTCTAACTGTCTGCGACTCTCCTGTAAGCACATAAGGCGCTGCTTTAGCATCTCTGCATTGTCTTCCAAACTCTTAATTTCATGAGGCTGTGCCTCACGCTGATACTTCTCTTGAATCCGAATCTGGTCCTCAAACATAGCCACAGCTTCTTTGAAGGCATCTAAGGCTTGATGTTTCAGCTGGATCTCCTGTGATGAACGCGAGAAATTTTCATAGTATTCATCATACAACCTAGTCTTGGCCATCAGGTCCTTGTGTATTTCCACCAGTTTCTGTGCCACATTGCTGACATCTGTCATACTCGAGATCTCATCATCTTGTTGAAGTCGTGACACTGGGTACAGCAGCTTAATGTCTAGAGTTTTATTGTATTGTGACAGAGACGTGGTTCGATAATGGTTTACAAGCTCCACCACAGAACCAAATTTGAATGGTTCAGAGAAACCATATCTGCCATTACGGTGACTGATTTTGATCAGTTTATTTGTGCCACCCCTGCGAAGTGTTAACGTATACTCTCCACCTTTGCTGGATGCATTGCGTACCAGAAATGTGCCATCTGGTGTATCCATTAGTTTTTCATTCACTTCCTCCCGTGTAATGTCACCCCAATACCATTCTGCTTCTTGAAGTGACAGGGGCAACTCATTAATATTCTTATCTTTGTCTGTTTCCATTTCAACAGTTGGTGCAGAATGTGTGCACGAGACCTTACGTGGAGGCAATGCTGGAGCTGGCATGCTGTCAGGTCTCTCTTTCCTTTCTGCCTCTAATTCAACTTCATCTGAATGAGGCTGTGACCGGGAGACTTTTCGGGGTGGCAGGGCAGGGGCTGATGCTATATCTGGCAATGCATACTCCCCTCCCCTATTTGCTCCACTGTGCAATACAGATGTCCCTTCTGTGGGATCCATAAATTCTGTTACTACACGTCTGTAAAAATGTCCAAAGTACCAGATGAAATATGATGATTCTGTACCATTCTTCTCTGGCTCCAACTCAAGGGGAATGGTAAATGAGAGCAACACCAAAAAAAAATGGAACTCAGGAAGTTTCTCACACCATTCAATATACACAGCTAACAGCCCCATACCACACATACAAATCCTTTCCTTTAAAACAGTCTTGCACACTTGTGGAAATATCTAACACAAAAATTAAAGAATGATTTAGGACATTCCCATTATCCATGGAGTACGCTGAATCTAACATGAATGAAGAGCGTCCAGTAGGAGAAATAACCATCATGTGAAATTACGATTCAATAATGTTCACTTAAATCTGGTGGCACTTCGAACATTTTTAAGGTTTCTGCTATTACATGTCTATACTATCAGGCATTGTAGCAATAAGATCTTGAACTCTTCCTAAAATAATTTCATTTCCACTCAAACACTGATCCTTGCCATATGGAGGATAAATTTGTAAAGCGTCTTTAACTATTAGAAGTTCACCATTTTCTTCAACTGGGATCCTGTTCTTACACAACCAACTTCTAATTTTTTTCTTCCTTGCCTCTGCTTCTTCTTTATTGATATTAACAGACACTGAAGGGAAAATTTCTTCCTGGTCAGTGCAAACATTAGACGAACTTATAACAAGAGATTTAACAGCATGTCCCATCACAATATCCATACAGGTGTTACCATTCTTCTGTGCTACAAGCACAACACTGAAACAAAATTGGGTGTTAAAATATATGCACACAATATATATGAGAAAGCGTAAACGTAAAAACTATTACAAACACATGAAAGCACTTGCATGTGAAGCATACTACAGGCCAAGAAAATACGTTCATCATAATTATGAAATACATCTAACGAACAAAATTTAATTACCTTTCTGAAACTGGATCAATGGTATACACGGTACCCAAAAGTTTCTCGCCGTCAATAGTAACTATTTCAACAAACTTCTGTACGTACTTTCTTAGCTCTAATGGTTTAACTGTGTACACAGAATCAGTAGGCGTAAGCCTAACCTCCTTGTTCATCTCTGCGCATTTCTCATACTGAATTAGATTGTTGTGGAAGCCATGTTGTAGAACACAAACAGCTGTTGAACTCCGGGCAGGTGATGATAGCTGGAACAAAATACAGACGCCGGCAATTTCAAATTTGAATATAAAACTGTGCGACACCAGCTAAATACTTAATATTTACGGTAAGAAACAAATTTTTATTACGGAATTTTACATTTATGGATAGTGGGAAATTAAAAAGTCTGTCGTAACTTGCGTAATGCACAATGTTATTACCGAGATTTATATATTATGACGTGTAGAGGCAGCTTCCTGCGGAATATTGTCATATAAAACTCGCTTTCATCTACTGCCAGGGTTTCCAGGAAACCTTTAGTACTGTAACAGCTTCTCTGAAATACAGAATTGGGATTGGCACGTGTGGATTCTGCATATCATTTATAGAACTACGCCACATATCTTATATCATCATATAGTTCTGAATACTGTTAGATTGGCATCGTCACGGACAACTAGCAGTAAAAGAGTGATTAACTGAAGTAGCAAGGCAATAAAGAGAGCAGTTTCTTCACATACACAGTACAAACGACATTTTTTTAATACGCTTCCCAATTACTTAAATATGTTTACGGCGAACTTCATAAATGTTTTTGAAAAGTGATAGTACCACCCTCTTACGCATATGACAACAACCTTGCCAGTAATATGAATACATAGCTTCGATATTTCTCAAAGTTCACCACCTAATATACTTTTGAGTCGATCCCAGCGCAACCGCCCATTCTCTCATCACATTCCCCTAAGATAAGAGTTATCTTCTCTTTTTTATTTCATCAAGGATGTATTTTTTGTTTGCCCAGATTATAAACCTCTGAAGTGTGCAACGGAGCATGCGCATCCACGTGCGAAGCTGCTGTCGGAAACGTGTCAAAGTGTTGCCAGAAGCAGTAGCACGTCAGCCGTAAATAATCTGGTAGGGTTAGCAGAAAACGTATTGGATCTAGTACGGTATGGGCAAGATATTCACATCTTTAATGTTACACAAAGCAGAACTTAGTGACGTTCATTTGAGGTGGCTGCATTGTGTGATAAGATTACGTTGCGCGATTTGTTATTATTACCAGTGGAACCACCTCGTGAGAGTTGCCGTTGCCCTCATGTTTAAATTGATATGACGAAAAATTAATGTAATTTAGTGAATGAAGTCCTTATTTCGTACTGATTATTTATGTAATATTGCTGCGTTCTTAAAGTAAGAATTACACTTATGATTCGGTTAATAATATATCAACTTAACCCAATTGGTAGAAGTAATCCTGAACTAGGTTACTTTTCACATATAATATGCTGAAGTCTGTCATTCAGCTTAAGGTCTGTACATAGTTTGTGTTACTCTACCTGCTAGTTACGAGTTACTGAACCGTACTAACCTGTTACTGAATTTGGGTATTGTGTGCGTATGCATTTAATATATCACAGCTTACGCTGTTTGTCAGTAAAATGTCAGCAGGTACTGCATGAATCTGCGGAATACAGTATGTGTTGTCCGAAATAAAGCGAACCTGACCCAACCAAACAAAATGGGACAAAAATTATTCAGGAAGGTGCACTGGTAAGATTCATTACTGTAGCTCCAGGGGCTCTGGATAGGAAGCTGGAAGGGCTTCAGAACATTCTGGGGGGTGAAAGTAAGAATTCCTGCACCTGCTGGGAATTGAACCCCCAGTTCTTGGTTGTTCAGCTCATAGGCCAGTGTGCCCCACATTTTATTATGTCTATCCACTTATCTTAATTTTTTCCATTGTTGTATTGTCTGTTACTAATTTTCATCCTTTAATTCCAGCAGACTGTAGTTTGTGTTCTTCATTATCCAGATCTTGTAACTAAATTGTCAGAAGTATGATTATGTTGTGTACTGTATATCATAACATAAAAGCTTGCTTGTTGACAGACTGCTACACCAGCCAGAGACGTGCGAACAAAATGTCTTCCACAATAGTGGCAAAGGACCATCAGATTGATTGCTTCAATAATGGTAATCATAGTATATAGTAAAATATTGTGTTATACCTGTACTCCCCCCATATGCCTTCATGTTTTGCACAGGGACTTGATATCTTTTCAATTTGTACTGCAAATAGACCTACACTTCAGAAATGCTCAAATAAGGTTTTAGCTTTCTGCAATAAGGTTGTATAGTACCCAGTTTGTTTGGAAGCGATGAACAGAAAGCTAAAAACATTGGTCCTCTTCTTGCTTTTGACATATTTTACTTTCAGTACCATGTATATGTGGGGACCGCGGTAGCACAGTGGTTAAGTTGCTGTGCTACAAATTGAAAGGTCGCTGGCTCGATACCAGCTGGTGTCAGTGGATTTTTCATTGGCATAAAATCCTTCCGATCGCACTATGGCCCTGGGGTCGACTCAGCCTCGAACATAAATGACTACCAGGAGTATTTCCTGGGGGTAAAGGCTGCCGGTGCGTAGGGCTGACAACCTACCACCATCCTGTGCCGTTGTCACGAAATCTGGGAACCTTAACTTCCTGGAACCCTCTGAGCCTGTCCAGGCCTGTAATGGGACTGCTTTACCTTTTTTTACCATGTATATGTGTGGTTTGAGTGGTCATTGTGGATGAAACTTGCTTAGTACTAGTTCTCCTAGTAGTGTTAGTAGATGTGACTAGGAAGGTAAGAAATTCATGCAGAATTATGATGCAGAGACTTCTCTTGTAGTGCGTACTATTAGAATACGGATTGTGTACATATGGCAAAGTGTTGGTAACAGATTGCATAGGAATACAGGCTGCAGCAAAGTAGGACATGTATTGTGTCTTAGCATAAACTTCTGAGACATCTTGACTCTTGAAGTTGAAGGCAGTTCCATCAAATTATTTGGAACCGCTCACCCACCAATACACCATCATATCCCAGAAGACATGAATGTTCATACACTGATTAAACAGAGAATTTAGTGGGTGAAATGTTTCTGTTTCAGGTGACACCAAGTGGACAAGTCCATTCTACTTTATCCAAGGTGCAGACTTACAGATGGGGATGATTCAGAGTTACTTGGAAAAGAACCCAGTACCTGGCTGGGAGAAGGAAATCAAATTAGGAGAGAGAGCGGTTGAGATAATAAATAAGATGAGGCCTAAGCCCAAGTTTTTTGTAATGTGTGGGGACTTGTGCCATGCATTTCCTGGTATGAATGTGAACCTTTCTAAGCCTGTCGTTGTTGTTTCTGTGATGTGTTTGCAAGCAGATAACATGGAAATTATGGATTATGCAAATGTGTAACAGTGGGTGATTATGACCTTTGACATTTCTGCATTAAATATCATTATTTTATCTGACACATATTGTTTCTCAGTGTCAGCTGCTGGCATACATGCACTGAGTGGGCTAGGTTTTATGTGAGAGTCTCAATCTCCGAGTTACCAAGACAGTGATAAGGTGAAGATAGAGTTCAACCTAGAACAGGCCACGAAGGCCCAGAGGGGGAGTAGAGGTATAGCTCAACTCTTTCTTTAACTTCTGTGTTAGATGGGGATTCGTGGTCAATGCCACGCTCCGGCTGCTTTACCCCCAGGAAAGACCTGGTACTCATTGTATAGTAGGTTGGGTGGACCCCAGGGCCAGTCTAGACAGGTGCAGAAAATCTCTCCCCCACCGGAATTCGATCCCCAGACTGTCCAGCGTGTAGTGATTTGCTATACTGACTGAGCTATCCTGACTAACACCTTGACAGTGGCAACATTTTTATATTGGGATCCTTTCTGAAAGAAAGTATGTTCCATCTTCGCAATTAATGTGGCTTCAATTTTGACTATTTTCAGGTACTGGAGGTGTAAGACTATGTTGTTGATGGTGTGATATGTGTTAGTCTTGTCTAACTGAAATAAAAGAATTTTATTCAGATGATTTTGAAAAAGAATTCAATTAAAATTGAGTGGCACTGTTTATACAGGGTGTCCCAAGAGGAATGTGCCAGACTTCGGGGGAGTGTTCCTTATGTTAAAGTATACCGATATAACCCAAAACACCTATATCCAAAGTTGAACGGTTACGGAAATAATGGCCAGAGAAAAGTGTGGGCTTCTTGCGGTTCCAAATACTGCAACCT
>Ga0123354_10007262_pt1 | contig 16635 bp, 7 predicted proteins | sample TergutLab28metaG_2_FD_97872 | JGI IMG/M metagenome (GOLD analysis project Ga0123354, IMG submission 97872) | Labiotermes labralis P4 segment gut microbial communities from Petit-Saut dam, French Guiana - Lab288 P4 | ecosystem: Host-associated > Arthropoda: Insects > Digestive system > Gut ...
CTGGTTCAAAGAAATTCTACTATACTCCTCAATAGAATGAGTACTTCTCACCTATCTGGTTATATAGGCGCTGGTTCAAAGAAATTCTACTATACTCCTCAATAGAATGAGTACTTCTCACTTTCAAATCAAACTGAGTCCATGATCTCACCTAAGGACAAAAACATATACAATTCTGGAAGCATCATGTTCCTTTTTGAATATAAGATGACAGGCAGAGTCCAGAAAGACAGTAATCCTAGTGTGACATGCCAAGGTCAAGTGTGACATGCCAAGGTCAATGTTTTAGAATTTACAAGTATATACATTTTAAAAACTTACTACATTGAAGTTCATGACAATAGTGTGATCCAAACTGGATTGCAGATTCGGATTTGTGTACAGTATCATGATATTCCAGATAATATCAGACTTGATTACCAGGCATGATGTAAACCAGTAACAAATTTCATAATCTACATGACGAAGAGAACTAAGTCCAACATTTTCTACTCTGATACACAAAATTAATATTTTACCAAGATCACTGCTCTAAATGTAGAAAAAGAGGTGATACAATTGTAGTCACCAGTGGTGAATTTGACATGTTACAGACGTCATTATGTACCAACACAGCCACGCTTTTATCTATTGAAGTAATCCGTCAATCACAACTAAACTGATTGACAGATTACTTCAATATAGTTTAAATATTATTTCAATGGGATGTTCAGAGTTACGTTCATTTTTGCCATGTTTACTGCCTGAATAACTTCTTAAACGTTTTTGCTATTCCGTCAATTTTGGTTTTGTTACAAAACATGTAAGAGTTATGATTACTATATTTAAATGTGTGAATAAGGGAAAGAAACCATAAATGGAAAGAGTGTATTTCATCCATCTCTCTGAATCAAAAGCATAAACACACCTGAACATCTCGCCTCTTCTCTAGATGCCACCAAAACACCCCCTTGTCCATATCCTCATTTGTACCTGCACTATGCATGGTTTTTATTTTTAACAAACAATATAAGTCAAAACTGGCAAGGGTATTTTGACACTATAACATACAATTCTGTATGCCATGTTGTCTATTATCAGTGGTTTGCTTTGTGCTTATTTTCTCCAATTTTCTAGGGGAGATGGAGACTTGTCATATCTATAATACATAAAGGGGTACAAACCCTTTGCCCTTAGGTCCTGCCACCAGTGATATAACCTGAGCCTTTTCCATGACTCAGATGGTTAGTGACTGCCCTCACACTGTGGAGGTCCAGGTTCAATTCCAGGCCAGCCCATTTGGGATCTGTGATATACTAGTGACAATGGGACAGGTTTCCCTATGAGTACAAGTGCCCTGGCTTTCCTCTGTTATTGTCATTCCACCAACGCTCCGTACTCATTCATTCATTCATTCACTCCTTGATGCTACAAAATCTTAGCAGCTGGCATAATTAAAGACTAAAAAAAGACACACTGTTTCAACTACTGAGAAATATAAAAAATAATTTAATTCAAAGGAAATAAGGAGTCCCAAATTACAAACTTGAGCTTGATATTACACATTTTTAGATATCAAGATATGGAAAGGCGTAATTACTGCACTTCTTGATAACATATAATGAATTTATACCACAGCAGTCAACTAGAAATGGTTTTGTAGTAACTTGTTGAGTACCATATATAACATGACTTTATACGTGTATATAAATACGTGATAATCGAATCATAGTGAAAGTATGGGTCACAACTTTAACTGAGATGTGACAAAAAACTGGAAAAGATCTGCGAAGAACAGCAGCATCCATTTATCTGAATGAGACACATGAATAATAAGTTTTCATATTACTGATAAAGCACATTTTAAAATATAGATATTCTTTAAGGGCAATCAAAATGTTTGTGGTCATTTGAGGGGCAGGGGCAGGGGAGGGGAAACAGCTTATGTTTGACACACACACACACACACACAAAATCCTTTTATGAATGCAGAACAACATATTCCACCAGAATATGAATTTTTATAGTCTGCCCCACATGTATCAAGCACAGTGGGATCCACATGTACTGTGTTCAGCCGTAGTGGAAAAGTCCTTACCTACAAGCAGTTCTTCAAGCTCCACTTCTTCCTACAGCACATCTTTGTCTCTATGAAAAGGTATAGCTGCCTCTGTATATGCCGTGAAGGCATATGGGAGTGGAGATATAGCTCCACCCATTATCAATATGAATGTTCTGTTTCATGACCCAGCCAATTTACTCCTGGGGTAGGTGTCCCAGTAACCACTGAATAGGAAGGTGGGTGGGCTACACAGCCAGTCTGGGCATTTTGGAGAAAATTTGTAAATTCCTTTCCTTTATGGGGACTTGAACTACAATTCCTCAAACATCCAGCCTAGTCACTATAACGAACACAGAATTCCAGCTCCTTCTATGTCCTTATGGTTACTGCTTTACATTAATCTGGATTTATATACAATCACCCTGATAACTTTTTAAATCCCACACGAAAGACCGTTCATATAAAAGAAATTAGTAATTATTGTAATAGAGCACTTCATATATTTTAGCCACAAACATGGAGTATTAATTTCTGTACTTACATATAGCCAGATACAGATGTATTTTATTTTGTAAAGTCCACTTCATTGAACACAAGACAGTCTCTATGTAACTGCAAATTTACTGGGGAAGTTAACTGGATTTATCCACTGAAAACTCAAGATGTAAGTAAAAATGTGTGTGGGTTTTCAAGCAAAATATCTGTTATTCTCTTCCAATTTTGATCAAAATTGAAATGGGTCAACAAAATTTACTTTAACTCACAAATAACGAATCTCATGAAGATCAAATCAGTGGTAATACAGTTGTTTCATACCCATCAACAGACTCACGGAATGACTCATTTTCCACCAGGATAGAAACGTGCCTAAAAACTTAAATAATCAATATGTACATACACACATACATACAAACAAACAAACAAACAAGGAGATGTATGTACATTACTATACATTCTGTGGATCTAGAATTTAATCAATTCGACAATGGGATGCGAAATAAGTCATAAAAAATGCAAAATACACAGAAGTAGTAAAATATACAAATACTATAAGGATATCACATAAAACCAATCAAATATTACACTAGATCCATTACATAAAACAAATAACATGACTGTGAGTCATGTCAAACATAAAAAATTCCTCAACAGAATAAAAGGAGTGCATATATAAGTGTTAATGGTGTTTTATATGAAGCCCCTTCATTCATCAAATTTTTAGGTCCACAGGGCAATCTGTTGAAAATGTTGATGCCAGAACAGTAGTATATTACTCTGATTTTAAGAAGCCCTTATCATTTAAGAGGCACCCAACTTTCAAAAAAGGAAACAAGGCCTTAAAATTTACTACTCTTTTAACGGGGCCACTTGTTCTATGAGGAAAATGATGTTTTCAGCATTTTCAATGCGTGAAAAATAATACCTTGAATTTAAGACACACCCTAATTTTCAGTATGGAAAAATGTGCATCTTAAATCCGTGGCAATATGTTATGTCTTTGCTGAAAACATGAATGGTTGGCACTTGGTTTACAGCCCCCTTTTACTGCAAACACACACAAGTTTTGAACGTAAAATAAGGATGACATTGTATCAGAATGTATAGACCTACAAAATCAGTACTTTACTGTAATACAATTCTAGGTGTTTACCTTCTTGTTGGTGCATTTGTCTGTATCGGGAAGATAATATGTGCCCATACAGATAACTGTATGCTGCTGAAGCATGTTATATGCTCAATGTTCATATCTAAATATTGAGTCTTATAATAAAAGAGACAGTGTAATGAAGGCAGTTACATCTTAGTAGCAAGTGTGGATCACATTCCACACATCACATGATACATGTCTATATATATATATATATATATATGCTATATTTACACTCTATTTGTTCCCTCATCCAACCCATTCTGGTATTGTACTGGCAGTCAATGTAGCCCTCAAAAAAGGGGCCAAAATAATATAGCACAATAGCCAGATTTAAGAAAATAAATAGGAAATATATGCCATCCAAGTCATACTATCTACATAATGTATCCAATCACCACACACATATGTCATCTAGAGGTATCATCCGATTATGTACACCTTATGAGTTGAGCCCATCATATTTGTCGCACTGAAAACCACACACATTGTTGGGTGTAATGTTAGCAGGCAGCAGACATGAAAGGAACAGGAGTAACATGTACTTACAACTGTTGCAACTGAGACCTGCGCTCTTCTGGAATTTTATGCAGCGCAGAATAATAGTTTGTCACCTGTGTCTCGGAAAAACTTTTCGGCTCCATCTTCATATCGTATCATTTATTTTCCTTCCGTAAATCCGTACAGGATTACATCATCCACATGGATATGGAAATCGTCATATTTGTTGGGATTAAGGTGTGACATCAACACAAGTGTGTACAAAAATCACATGGTTATTTAGTATGATAAATATAATAAAATAGGACAATACAGATTGTTTAGTGTAATAAAATAAAATAAGGATACAAATAAAAAGTAAAAACAAAAATAAATTTAAAATGGTGGGGCAATTAGAGACACTCTTTAAGTAGGAAATTGTCCTTTGTTACAGACAGTGGTTGGATATATACTGACATGTTTATAATACAGACTTGTAAGTAAAGAGAAGGAACATTTGTCCCAAAGCCCTCATGTGTCAAGCAGTCTTCTTGGACTGCTTGACCCCTGAAGATGATACCTGATAGGTTGTCCTGTTATGTCAGTAACAAACTACCATTCTACACCGTGTAAAATCCCAGAAGAGTACAGATCTTATTTACATTATGGAGGAAGCCTTAAACCATTAAATAATACACTTATCTTATGATACTGTGAATTGTGTCTGTCCTCATTGTGGAAGGTTAGAGTATGTGAGATAAATGCCCTTCTATCATTTCTTCAGTATACCAACTGAAAAATGGATAATTTAGCCTAGGTTCTGAAAACAGTAATGTGAGAGTGGGATGCTGTACTGTTTATAGCAAAAATACTTCATGCATGTTATATGGGGTAATGGTTGAAATAGTATATGCACTTAGTTTTACATGCCTCTGTTTATTTTTAATGCTGCTGTGCAGTGGCGTACCCAGAAATTTTGTTTGGAAGGGGTTCAACAAATTCAGTTGAGGACAGAGGACAGAGAGAATGGGAATCTGGGGGTGGTAGCCTCCTAGTCAGGGGTTCTGGAGGCAGCTGTAATTTGGTAAAAGAAATTTCATTTCATATAGTAAAATTTTCTTAATTTTTGGTACTTTAAGGCTATTTATGATGATAACCAATTTATTTGTCATCGCTAATGTAAAACAATTGTGAACCTAGGTAGTTTTTAGAAGTTTACTGCCTTTTTTCCGAACATCTTGGTGTGTTGGCATCCTAAATTCAGCAATTTTTAACAGTTTCAGACTCGGGTTGAGTTTGGCACAATTTTGGAGGGCCTTCAGAATTTCGGGGGGGGGGGGTTTGAACACCCTAACCCCCCCCCCCTTGGTACGCCACTGCTGCTGTGTAATAATCACTGGCATAGCGCGTGCGAGGACACAAGTGCAGCGAGGTAACTTATTTGTAGTGAAGAATATCGGCAATGCTTCTGGCAAAATCATCTCCCTCTCTACCACATATCTCTCTCTCTCTCTCTCTCTCCATAACCACCTACATTAATTCATAGGGCTGGAAATATAATAGTAGCTACGCAGTATATATGACATTAAAAACAGCTCATGAGTCACTATACCTTTTACATTACCAGTTCGATCATGTAGTCTGCATAAAATTAATATTATAATATATAGCTTTTATAGTGATATGACAAAATGAGATAATTCAAGACTGATTTCTTTTTAATACTGTTCAGATACCAAAAAAACCTACTTACTTCTGTCTTAATTCTTAATTGATTATGTAGTAAATTTCTTGCATTATACAGACCTAGTTTGTGCAGTACCCAGTACAATTACATCCTTACTAATATTGCTGTTAACTTTACATTCTTTGAGCCTGTATTGTGATATACCTATGTAATAAGAACCAAAAAAATGCACAACTTTTACATTAAAGTTTTAACTTAATTACTGTGTCTTCAACATGTTTTGAACATCCAAGTGTTCATGCTCAGGAAGACTTGTACATGCAGTTTTATGGTATTTCTTTCATGCATCCATATAAGCAGTCTGGCTAATGGTCAAGTATCAAGCACATCCTGCCATCGACAAGACTGTTTATATGGACGCATTGAAAGAAATACCATAAAACTGCATGTACAAGTCTTGCTGAGGATGAACACGTGGATGTTCAAAACATATCAAAGACACTGGAATTAAATTAAAACATTAATGTAAGAAGTGTCCATTTTGTTGGTTCTTATCACATAAGTGATATTAATGTCCCTAAACCAATAAAGAAAAGTGTTATGCATCAGACTACATTTGACATATCTGTACTAGTAATGCTTTTATTGGCATGAATCAGTTGAGACTTCCCTGCATCAACTGATTCACGCCAGTAAAAATATTAATAGTTTAGACATGCCAAATGTAGTCTGAAACATAACAATATTCTTTCTTTAGCTGGGGACAGTAATATTAAATAAGGATGCAATTATACTGGGTAACGCATGAACAGACTTTTGTGAAGTACAAAAACCAGAAAGAAAAATACACGTTCTGAATATTATAAACGGGACTGAAGATTATCAAAAGGGAAGGTTATAACATGAAAAAAAAAAAGTATGTACTGGAATACAAACCAGCAGGGCAGAAAAATATGACCTTTGGTGTCAGAAAAGACAACAGAGAGTAAAGCTTAAACACAGCTTTCAGTCTGCATGGTGGTGAAAATGTGTATTTTGTGCTCAGATATGGCAACAGGTGTTCTAATATGTGCATGCTGGCTGTTTGAAGAAACAAACTGCCTGAAACTCCAGAGAATAAGTAGGGATGGAAGCCATTTTTTCTTCTAAAACATTGGTATTGACATACCAACTAAATGATGTCATGTAGTATGAATACAGATACAGCATGTAGGGACAGGCAAATACTTTTCTCCTGCATAATTCATGATGACTCTGATGAACTGAAAACACAGTTTCTGTGTTAAGTCCACAATGATACTTATATCTTTAGAACAGCTATGGAAACATTAACAAACATGACCCAATATTTGTCATTCTGCGTTCACAAGAGATGGAAGCAAAAGACAAATAACAAAGAAAAAATGGGCTTATGTCATAAAGGAGACCAAGTTTCTCAGAGGAGCATACAGTGAAATAAGTAATTATATAGCTATGTACAGAGGGGCCGTTATGAACAGATTTGGTGGAAATAACAGACAATGGTTAGAAAAAAATTGCCAAAAGTATAAAAGTTATGGTAACTAATGCACTAACTCAATGCATTAAAGTCACTCTTTAGAAGCTTCTAGCTGCTCAGCTAGTCAAAAAATAACCCTACCTTATATAGAATTCAAAGGTCTATTTCTAAGGACAGAGAAGTGTGTCACTGGTCCCTATCATCAGCCACATGAATCCATTCCACACCCTCCTGGTCTACTTCTTCAAGTTACATTTTATGATAATGCATGAGTTCACATCCTTATTTGCATTTCATTGTCCATTCTTCGCCAAATTTCTACTCACTTATGATGCCAGAGAGGAAGAAAAAACCTTACCTCAGCTTATACTGATTAATTTACAAACAGCATATACAGTATGGCCCAAATTCAGTTAAACATATTTTCATGTACAAATTACTAACTGGTTAACTGAGTTTTAGGCCACTCTGTATAGTGAATAAAATGGGATTAAACTTTTATCACCCTAGGAGACCATATGTTGGTCTCTAAACTGTACTGGCCTGTGCATGTCTGCTTAGTAGCAATTTGTGTCCATGCTAAGCCAGAAAAATTCAGGTGATCAAAAGATATGACTGGAAATGAAATATCTCCTAAACATGAAGCTGCTGATTAGGTGTATGTAACTTCAGTCCAAAAATTCTGACATTGTTCTCAGATCGTTCTCCAATTGCACAGTGGAAGTGAAGCAAAAGCATGACATACATATACACAAGGAAAAAAATAAATTTCTATCAGTGTACAAGTGTACAGTCCAATACACAGTGAATTTATATATTAATTATTTGTATTTCTTTCATGAGAAATTCTTATTCCCTCACATCGAAATTTTCATTCATTCAGTCAAGAACTTCAATACATTTTCACTATTTTGATTTTTATAATAAAAGTTTGTTAATTAGCAAATTAATAACTTTTTTTTTAGCTATCTGCTACATTATTTTGAATAACCTTTTCCACAAGATAAAATATTCCTAATAGTTACATCCATTTCAAATTCACATTATTCCCCCAGTTTGCTAGAAACATGTATTTCCCTGCCAAGTTGAAATCCAAAATATGATTTAAAATTGGTACTAAAATTATTTGAAGTTGTTCAAAGAGTCAATAAGGCCAATGTGCAGTTTGGTGCAGCTGTTGGTGCACTGAAGTAGAAGTGATGTGGAAGTGAGGAGCCTTATTCACAGCCACTTTTTGCGACCCATGTTACTGAGTCTCCTCCCCCACATGAGGTGATATCATACGAGAGTTCCCTGTAGATGTTGAGGGTCCGTCACGGTGCCTTGTGCTACTGTTGATACCTGTCCTGCACTGAGGCAGTTCTCACTGCCAAAACCTCCTAATACAGACACATCCAAACCTCCACCACATGCACCTGAATCCCCAGCAACTCCAACTCCATTACCTGAGGTACCACCATTCGCATTTGAGTCACCTCCAACCCCAATCGTAAGCGCCACCATTCCGCTGTTCAGCATGCCACTGCTGCTTGAGCCACTGGGTGTACTGCCTTCATCAGGTGGTGTCACTTCAAGTCCAATGCTGCCATTAAGGGCGATCTTGATGGCATTGCTGTGGTTTGATGGGTGAGAAGCACCTCCAAAAGATATTCCTAAATCCTCTAAACTACTTTTTCTTCTTGCACTTCCAACTGCTGTTAGACCTTGTCTGAGGGAGTTCGAACGGCGCAATAGGATATCATCCACAACACGAAGGGAATTTGAACGCCCCCTGTACCCAGAACCACTGCCCACAACTGTTGGGCTATCTGGAAGTGACAGAGAATTGGCCTTGGTTGTGAGAAGAGGAGGTGGTCGAGGGGCGGTGTAACCAGACAGACCAAGTCCTGACCCTCGCCGGCTGCCAGCCTGAGAACCTGCAGCCATCTGTTGCACAAGTTGCTGTGAGCAGAAGCTGATGTTAGATTTGCGTCGGCTGTTGTGGCGCTCAAAAGTCTTTTGAGCCGAAAATGGACTGGGCCGAACCAGATAGCTGCACAGTTAAGAGGAAAAAGCTTCAACACATACATAAAAAAAAAAACATGGCTCAACATGAATAAAGTGAAATACAGGTGTTAACTTGCTTGGCCACGTGAACATAAAGCAAACCATTCTTAAATATATGGTTAGTACGCATGAGATAAAATGAAAACCAATAGCCTGATATCTCAAACTTTCTTGTAGGTCCTCAAGGAGACAATGTGACATGTTAAGACACTTGAACTGACAAGAATCAGGTGACATGGTGACAGTCTCTGTTACACATCCAGTAGTCCCTAAAAAATTTAAGAAAGAACAGTGAAATAAGTCATTTGGGTCAATCAGTACATGATGGACAAATAAGAACACAGATGTCCATTTACTATTTTGACATTCAGGTGACCATGCATTGTGGTAAATTCTTATAATAAAACCAACTAGACGCACTAATTTCTCAAATTTATTTTTGGAATAAAACTCTACATGTTTTGAACAGTTCCTCTGTCCATCATCAGGAGCTTTTCACTGTGCACACAGCAATGGTATATGTCATACAGGTTTGCTGACAGCTTGTGAGCAGGATCAGGATTGAAATGGTTCTATCCTGATCCTGCTTACAAGCTGTCAGCAAACCTGTATGACATATACCATTGCTGTGTGTACAGTGAAAAGCTCCTGATGATGGACAGAGAAACTGTCCAAAACATGTAGAGTTTTATTCCAAAAATAAATTTGAGAAATTAGTGCATCTAGTTGGTTTTATTATAAGAGTCCACTTACTTGTGCTTGCATTCTCTATGCCTGTCATGTTTCAATGGCATGCAAGACGCATGGCAGATGATAATAGTCCATACTTGACAATTATGTACCTTACTTGTAACAGTTTTCAATAAATATACAGCTTTTAGAACATTATAGAACAGCATACATAAGGGCGGGCATGGTAGTGACCTGTGTGCTTCAACTGGACAAAGTGCATACTGCTGTTAGAATGCCAGAAAGTCATGTTTTCAGAAAATGCTGACACAGGTGTGTAAATCTTAATGTGGCCAATGCCTTACAGTCACCAAGATCATACAAGGCCATTTCAAATGACTGTTTGCATCTACCACACACATGACTGTCTATTAGCCCCAGTCTGAATAAAGGTCTGTAGAGGTTTAGCAGCCCCATCAATATTCTCAGCTGGTTTCTTATCATACTCAAAAATTCTCCAGCTCTTTTACCAGGTATGTTCACGTTTTATAATCATTTGTTCATCGCAGATGACAGGAAGTTAGTCTTTGTGAATCCCTGAGCTACTTTGTGACAGTTGCCTACTCTCATATGAAGCTTGTACTCTTATCCTTTGGGGACGGCGGTAGCACAGTGGTTAAGGTACTGTGCTACAAATTGGAAGTTCGCTGGTTCGATCCCAGCTGGTGTCACTGGATTTTTCATTGACATAAAATCCTTCTGATCACACTATGGCCCTGGGGTCGACTCAGCCTCTAAATACCAGGAGTATTTCCTGGGGGTAAAGGCGGCCAGTGCGTAAGGCTGACAACCTACCACCATCCTGTGCCGTTGTCACAAAATCTGGGAACCTTAATTTCCTGGAACCCTCTGGATCTCTCCAGGCCTGAAATGGGACTGCTTTACCTGCTGTACTTTTCACTCTTATCCTTTGACTTCCAAGATAATAGTGGGGCAAGAAAAATCACAGTGCAAATTTTAGTAGCCAATCAACGCATTACAATAGGCCACTTAAATGCTCACACAAGGAGTTAATTATAGAATATTACTATTTGAACTTAAAGACTTCTTGGACATTTTCCACTACATTTATTGAAACATAATACATTATATTTTGGATGTTATCCCCCAAATATAGTGTAATATATTTTAATAAGTATGATGGAAAATGTCCAGACAGTCCACGATTTCAAATGTCATACAACATCTTTTGAACCTCACAGAATACAATATTACTAGTTAAATTCCAGGTTCCTTTTTTAAAAGATTTCAGTATAGAATGCAAATCTGTCATCAATCTGTCTAAATTAAACTGACAAAATATAGTATACATACACATATTGGCATATCATTTCGTAGGTCCACAAATTCTGTCATACAACAGTCGGACATGAAACTCACCAGAAGAAAACACAACACACAAACAAAACCAACAAACAAACACAATACAATACAATAAACAAATGTAAATACTACAGTCTCCAAAATCAAATACTGTGCATAACATAATAATAAAACAATACAATACAAATTACAACAGAAATAATTTATCAAATTAATTATCTGTGCTGAACTCCAAAAATTTTTTGCAAGACTAAAATGAGATGATGCTTACATAATGTCACCCTCTTCCAGCTTCAGGTCACAACTAGGGTTGATGATGACATAAGACAGACTGCTTCTTTTCTCACTAACATCATCATAGTCAATACTTGGAAGATTAAGGCTCTCCATACGTGAACGAACTAGATTAGCGATTTCGGCCCTCTCAATCATTTGTGCATGATTGTCTCGAGCTTCATCCCCCATGGTGACAGAATACTGAAACACAAAACGCAGCTATTTTAGTTTGTATTGAGGGACTGGGTTAAAGTAAAAGTTAGAACAAGTGGCATAAATTCTTTATGTTCTTAGTGTTCAGTACATAAACAGGGGTCAACAAACGTTTCCTTAGTTCACCTCTTAGATAAAAATTCTTCCTTTCAGATACTTCTCAACAAGAGCCACTGGACTTACACATGCTGTTGTTACTGTTCCACATGAGGTTATGTAACATCACATAACGTACAAACAAAAAATAAAGCCCCTTATTTAATGTACATAAAGGATAACATTTATCATTTAAATTTACATTGAAACATCTGTGGAGAAATAAAGGGATTAGTGGGGAAGGGGAAGGGGAATTCTAATTCATATTCATTTATTCAGTAATCCAGAAATCCACCAAGTGGATATAGAACTAATGAAAAATGATACAATATTCAACATGAATGAGCAGACAAGTGGGTTTGTTGAGCCCTGTGTATAGACAAGTAATTTATCAGAAATAAAGAATTAATTTATGTGCCACTGATCTCATTTCTACAACAGAGTGTAAATGCCAGTTTCATTACAGTGAACATCTGTCTTTTCTTGCTCACATTTAAAATATGACACTGATAGAAATATGATTGCTATTAATTTGTCATGCAGTATTCTACAAGTAAAGATCACATGTGTTCTACGACATTCCACAGATACTTGAGAATGCAGTACAATATACAGAACACAGATCTATTGCTGATAACACATAAAATGCAGCAGGCACTTGGTGTCATTTGGCGCTTCACAAACATTCCTGTTTTAAAGAAAACCTTTACACAACAGGCAAAATTAAGGCCATTTACTTAGACTCTGTTTAACATGCTTTTGTAGAAATACCACATTTCAGAAATAAAATTTGTTTTTTGTTTTTCAGTGGACAGGATATGAAGAGATATCAAGAATATGATTTTTAGGTGACCGTGCATCACAATAAATTCTTATAATAAAACCAACTAGACACACTAATTTCCCAAATTTATTTTTGGAATAAAACTCTACATTTTTCGGACAGTTCCTCGGTCCATCATATGGAGTTTTTCACTGTACACACAGCAATGGTATATGTCATACAGGTTTGCTGACAGCTTGCGAGCAGGATCAGGACAGAATGAGTTCTGTCCTGATCCTGCTCACAAGCTGTTTTATTCCAAAAATAAATTTGGGAAATTAGTGCATCTAGTTGGTTTTATTATAAGAAAGATTTCATGAATGTTGGGGCCCTTGGTAGAGGTAATGAAGACATATAAAGAGCCCATTTCCAAAGCCGTGCTGTTTATATGAAAAAGCTGAATGATGAATAAGGTCCAAACAGGGGGCCTTTAGTTTTGTGTCACAGCATCATTAAATTATGTGAAGGTAAAAGTGAGTTCTAAAGAGTAAGGTACATTTTTTAAAGACAGAACTGGAAGACAGGAAATTAGCATAAATACAACAGAATCATAGGTTACACTGTAAAATAAACTGAAATTATTGATATTTTTATAGTTACAGAATTTAGGTGCTGAACAGAAAATAGTCACGATTGTATGTGTGTGCCTGATACAGCTGCAGGTCACTTGGTTCAGATACATATGTCAGCTTGAAATGCTGTCATGTTTTGATATAGTAATATGCAAATTATATCAAACGTAAAGTTGGTAAATAATCACATATAATGCTTCTGACAAACGCCATGATTCAGCTTCTTATACTTTGATAATAGCAATATGTGCATTTCTAGAGAAATTAAGATTCTTCTTAAGTTAGATTAACATTATGTGCAGAAGTTAAAGTGTGGCTTAAGTGGAGGTGTTACAAAAAGTTCAAATTCCTGTCACACAAATTACTGAAGTAATGTGGTTGTGCTGTAGTATTTAACCTACCTTTATCATCTGAACCAATTTTTGAGTTTATTCTTGTGAGACAGTGTAAGCACAACTGTTATCATACTATTTTTTCATCAACTGTGATCCTTTCAATACTTTTTATAGTGCATAAAGTACTCAACACTGAAACTGTGGATAAATTGGGACAGAAGGTTCTGACATGCAGTGAACAATAAAAAAAATTTATAACATTGTTTACACATTTTCATATTATGAATAAAGATAATTTTTGGTACACAACTCTTTAAGTTACATGTTTTAAAATCAAGTTTTATGTAGGCACAAAAAAAGTACAAAAAACATGCAGAACATCTCCAAAATTTATGTAAAATGAAATGGGCACTGCCCAATTTTATTTTAAGATTTGTTCTGTTCTTTATGAAGTAGAAACAGAACAAGCAAGACAAGTGTCTGCTGGCACACAATGGCAGCTTACTCACCGTAGAAGTCTGATTTTTAACGCAACCCAGACATTGTGAGATTTGTGATTTGGGTCTGTAAGTAACCCCAACACCATCTGAGTCATTGTCCTCGTCAAGCTTGAAGAAACAGGAATATGACTGATAGAGAAACTATGCACTAATTATAAACTTCTGGATGGCAGCTGATGAAATTTAAGATGAAAGTATGTTGGAAGAAACAATTAACTTATTTATTGTGATATGAACTCTTTACGACACAGATGGTCTGTAACAAAATACACTTTTTGCATGCCACTCTACAACTAAATGTTGTTAAGCAAACTTGGAAGAGAACAATTGAGTAGTCACTGCCTGTATCATCTACAAAGTTTAAGAAATGAAATAAATTATTAACTGCTAGAGCAGATAGGTAATATTACAACAAGAGGTGACAACAAGGATCAATAAACAAATTAAACTCTAAAGACTATCACCATGTTGTGTTGGGAACAGAGGCATGCGCATGGGGTGTCCTGGATGTGGCCAGGCACATGTTAATGTCTCAAAAAAACACCTAAAACTTGGCATTTTGTGTCTCTGTTTTAAGTTTGTATTTTTAAGCAGAGGTTAGATGTTAACTTAAAAAACCTTAGTTAAAATAAACTGTTATAGTTCTGTCAAACACAACCACGTTTTTAATTCAGGAATGACTTTGTGTTTTGATCTAACAAGACCATCGTCAAGCTACGATTACAAGAACTTTAAAATAAGGTTTAATACAATGCATAAATGTGGTTGTGTGTGTTGGACAGACTATAATGATTTGTTTTTTTTAAGTTCATTAACACAGCGGGATGCCCGCAGTAAAATTAAAACTTAGTTAAGTTTTAATTTCTTAGTTTGCTTGGTGAATAAAAATAGTATTCTTCATTAATGTGTATTCAATAAAAGTTTGCTTTAAAGAAATACAAATAAAATAACTTGGGTGCACACCCTAATAAAATGATATTCTTCATTGGACAATATATATGGAAGTGTGATGAGGCCTAATCCAGGCTGTATAACCAATGGAGCACCACAGTACGGCCCACTTGTGTGATTTTCATTCCATTGGCATGTGCAGAATGCGACAATTCCTTGCCGTTCTCAGGAGTTTCTTCCATTCTTCTCTGTTATGTACTTTTCCCTGCCACCCTTCTCCACCAACTATTCTTCCATTGTCTCTTACTTCATCTTGCCATCTGTTTCTTGGTCTACCTCCCAATCTTTTTGTTCCCGAATTCATATATAATACCCTTCTGGGAATTCTATTTTCTTCCATTCTCTGTACATGCCCAAACCAACGTAATCTATTTAACCTTATTGTCTCCATTGTAGTGGGTTTTTTAACACTTGCATAAATTTCTTTACTGGTTAATATCCTCCAATTTTCTTTCTCATTGTCGTATACTGGACCTAAAATTCTTCTATACACTTTCCTTTAAAAAATGTTCAATTTCTTTCTATTGCTCTCTGTTAGTGTCCAAGTTTCTGATGCATATGTTAATGTTTTGTCTATTATTGTGTTCTTTAGTCTTAATTTTAGTTCCACTTGTGTGATGGCTTCTCAATTTTGCAAACTAGTGTGCAGCCTTGCATCATATGTAAGAGAAGAACATCTTGAATTCTATATTCCAGTCAAACTTACTTTAATGCTCTTCTGGAGTCTTTGCAGGTAGAGGTATATGCCTCAGAATTTATGGTTGTTCCTTCCTTCATTAACATCAACACAAATCACCCCTCTCATGTCCCAGAAGACAGCTACCATCACTTCCCCTGATGAGGGAGCTCTCTTGAAATTTTTGCATGGCAATTCAAGTGATTTAATTCCATGGACTGCCGTTTTATTGCTGGTTCAAAACGGCAAATCTATGTCTCATCCCAGTTAAAATTCATAAAAGGAAGTCATCCCTACCTGTCTCATACTGAGCCAGCTACTCAGTAACATTGTGCTTCCTCTAGAACTTGTTTTTTGGTGTAAGATGTTATGGAACAAGCAGTGGGCAGGCAATTGAATGCCCCAGATGCTGAATTGTTACTGAATACAGGCCTCAGTGATAACACCTGTGGCTGCAGTGATTAGGCTGTGTATATGACATGTCTGCCTCTCTGAATGACATCATCAGCACGCTGCGCATCATGAGATGTCAGGGACCAACTTGTGTGGATATTGAATGGTTCATCATTGCCCCTCTGAATGACATCATCAGCACACTGCACATCATGAGATGTCATGGACCAACTTGTGTGGATATTGAATGGTTCATCATTGCCCCTCTGAATGACTTCATCAGCACACTGCACCTCATGAGATGTCATGGACCAACTTGTGTGGATATTGAATGGTTCATCATTGCCC
>Ga0123354_10007264_pt1 | contig 16633 bp, 8 predicted proteins | sample TergutLab28metaG_2_FD_97872 | JGI IMG/M metagenome (GOLD analysis project Ga0123354, IMG submission 97872) | Labiotermes labralis P4 segment gut microbial communities from Petit-Saut dam, French Guiana - Lab288 P4 | ecosystem: Host-associated > Arthropoda: Insects > Digestive system > Gut ...
CTCTAAAGACAAATTAAACAATGAAGGTTACATCAATGTGTGCATTAGTATTATGACTTGATCCACATACTTAACGACTGGGAATCACAGATAGCAGATGCGAGTGCTGTGTGTGTGTGTGTGAGAGAGAGAGAGAGAGAGTGAGAGACTGCCATTTAGAGGCGCGACGGCGTCAAACGCCAAAGCGTCTGAAAAAAAAATCCAGGTAAAGTATCAGTTAAACGGTCGGAAGTAAAACTGTGTGAAATTACATGTAAGGCCTATGGCATACAGTAAAAGGAAATGACAGACACGCTGGAGGTAAAAGTGCCTAGTTGAACTGAGTAGAGGGATGGGTTAAAATGACACCTCATGATGTGTGAGGTAACCAGTACTGCAAGTTACTATGTTACCACGTCAACTACATAATAGTACAAAAGTAGAGTGAAATACAAAGCCATGTCATCTAATTTAAAAAAAAATTTTAATAATAATTATATATATTTATTCCGCTGTTGCATAAACAGCTGCATGAGGAGGAACTGACAGCCTCAGGAAACTGCACTGTAGGTATGCCAAATTTAACACCAATTGATACACATCCCTTTATTTGTTAATTAATGTTGGGACATTGTGAAATGTTACACTTCTTAAAATTAGTATTGAAGTTACAATACAGTTAAAATACTGTATAAAATTGATTTACTGTTTATACAATTGTTGCCTCCAAACATCTACCTTTAAATCTTTCTTTAAATTAAGTAGGTTCTGGAATCAGATATCTGGTGTTTTTTTACGATCTGAATGAAAACAATTTACTTATTTATTCATTCTTTCACCACAAAAGTAATTTTAATCATATTTTAAATGTCTGACGTATAAGTAGAAACATAAGATGCACACGCTAAAGAAAGCTTCCTGAATATGGCCAACAGTTTTGGGCGAAACTTGTCGGAGTGGAATCAACAAATAAAAATTGTTGTTCAGCAATTTAGTGTTACATTTTACATATGTAATATAGTTGCACGGAAAATGTAAGTGCAAATACTAAATTCACTGCACGTAATCCTCCTCAAACTTTCACGTGCTCTATTTTAAGTAATTGATGATTATTGCTTCATACAAAAAATTATTTACTACTAACAAACTGTACATTTTATTTTCATCATTATCATCGTCATTAATATCAACAAAAATATTCAGTGTCAACATTAGTCATCAAAGTATACTGGCGCACTACTCAGTAAGTGCATTACAAAGCTTTATAGCGGAAAAGTAAACCTATATTTTAAACAGAAGAAATACATAATAGACGATAGTGGTTATGGTGATGGTAGTGGTGGTAGTTGTGGTAGCGACAATAGTAGTAGCAGTGGAAGTGACAGTGGTAGTGGCAGTGGTAGTGGCGGCATCAGGAGGAATATTTAAACCCTTAAATTTCAATCATTCAGAACTCAAAAAATGCCCTTCAGCAAACTGTCAGCACTTCTAAAACATGGCACGGAACTTCGAAGACTGAACAGCGAAAAGAGTTTAAGCTGAACTTTTGGAACATTCTGTCATTTTTATGAAAGCAGCAAGTAAGGTTGCTTGTAGATCACAGGAGCATACAAATAATGCGTAAATATTCTCATGAACTCAGTTGTCAAAGCACAATTTATAGTTGTTCATTTTCAGATTATCTTCCTGAATTTGTATGTTACATATATCCGTTTCTAAAGAAGACACCTTCTTAATCACATGCTTCATATAGAGGTGAGTCTATACCGTGACAGAGGTCCTCCGAGTTCGGCTGCAAATATGGCGTATCTTCATTTGGATTTGCGCTCGTGCATTTTATTATGTGACATGTTGGATCACAGAAGAGTTCTCGAGATGCAAAAGAGGATTTCCTTGATATTCATCTCTGCCTTTCTTATATTAGGACGTGGGTCGCTGGTATAAAGGTTGTAGCATCCTATTACCACGCATACACCAACTTCTCTTCCAATTCAATGCGGTCCTGCAAGATGGAACTAAGAAATCTTGCTGCGGTACATTCAAGCAAATGTCAACTTTTGAAGCAATGAACAAAATGGTGAGAATCGAAGTTCTAATTGCAGCGACTTCAAGATTTTTTTAGGGAGTGACGTCGTACAGCTTGGAAAATACGCACCAACATTTCTGGGGACCATTATTACCTACACAACCTTGTTTGGATCACAAAACAGACGACATTTCAACGCGCTCTTGAAAAATATGACGTATTAATGGTTACGTCATTGGCGGTCCTTGCCGAGAATTGGTCGTGGAATTGTCAGATTCTTGCTACTAAGATAGTAACCGACATAGATTGTATTGTTATTAACGGGTTTCGGTCCGGTATATTTTTACGGCTAGCTTTCCTCACAACAGAGGAGAAGAAGCTTCTCTGTCTTCACTTTACACTGTGACACAACCTGGTTCACAGTCATCCATTCGTTGCATAGCCTGTCTTGCGACCGGCCCATCTGGTCTTCCAAAGCAAGCTCTCCAAATAGTGCGATGTGGTGTTTCCTCTTTTAAATTCGAGTATGTTCTTTTTGCCTTAAGGTAATCCAGCAGCTGCGTATGTCTTCTTCCTCGTTTTCTCAACCCTTATTTCTTTCCTTCAGTAAGGTGTTTTGGAAGGCAGTTTCTACTAAAGATGTGATCAATCCAGTTACACCTTTCTTTATTCTATCTACGATATACCTATCTTACTTAACTCTGCGTATTACTTCATGTTTCACATCATCCGACCAACTGATTTTTCCATCCTTCTCCAGCACAAAAATTCATTACTTTCAAGGCATTTATCATCAATTGTCCGAAGTGTCCATGTTTCTGCGCCTTACAAAATTTATGCTCCAAATGTATAATTTCGTTAGTGTCTTCCCAACACTTACGTCCAGATGCGAAGTACAGTGTCTCAATGCTGTATGCCTGCTTCTATGTAGGCATCATATCTTGAAAAAATTTTTCTAAGCGCACGATAATATTTATTGTCTTCAAAGTATTGACATTTTGTGCCCAGTATTTCCTTACAGTGCCCGTAGCGAATTACATTTATACATTTCCACCTTGTCCTACAGTTTGCCCTGTAAATGAATGTAATACGGGTTTAAATGGTGTGAGCGGCAAGGCCACAATTCTTGAGTGGCAAGTCACGGATTCTGGCCTGACATGTTTATCGAATTGTTAGCTGTGTGGACCGTAGCCGTTTCCTCCAAGAAGTGAACAAACATTTTTTCGTCTTCAATCAGTTCGTGAAAGATCAGTATCGAAATTAAACTTACGATACGTTCTGGAGTTACTGTCTCCTCAAAAGCACTGAACCCATTATTCTCCGTGTACTCACTGCCAACCACAATCCGACATTCAAATCATTTGAAGAAACCTCATGAAACGCACGAAGATTCTCGATGTAGCAGTACATCTGTTGTTTCATTGTTCACGTACACATGTAATATACATAAAGCTTCATCACGATGAAACATAGGTTCTGGCTCAAGCAGACAATTGTACACAGATGATAGAAACCACCTACATTCTCGAATTCTTGTCCTATAGTAAGGTGGCAAAACACCACATAGGCAAAACAGTACGATCGCCATTGTGTACAGCCGCAACGTAACAACCGTACTGCAGGTGTAATGTGCCTCTTGATATTCCACGTTCAAAAGCCAAGAGATGCAAGATATCTTTGGAACTAGTTACAATGAAATAATGATAAATTGAAGATATTCTTCAGACAGTACATATCTTAAGGTTTAACTTTCGTCCTTAGACTGATTACGCTAAAAGAATATTGGCCACTATTCTGCAGTTTGCTGATTTGGAACGCTCCATATGTTCTGCAAATAAGTTATATAGCTCGAATTTTATATATTCTCCACGATAAACACCTTGCAATTTATCATATATCAATACTCTCCCTTCAACGTTTCATTTCATATTGTCCTGCAGAAAAATAAATTCCCCTTTAAGGCACAAACGTATCTATTTGCTCTAAAACCTCTGTGCGTTGGTCTGAGTACATTCAGGATTTATGGTTAGATTTACGGGTACAAGCGACTAACCTGCCGACCTTTGATTTCAAAACGGTTGCACTCACTATAAAATTCAGACTACTCTATTTTTATTTCCACATATCATTTGTCTAAGCTATTAACGTGCTAATAATTCTTTACCACATTTTATCAACGGTCGGACCACCGTTTAATTTTATTTTCTGAATAGTTTCACATAGCAATACAGAGGTAAAAGTAAAGATTAAAGTTCACCCTAGAACTGGACACAAAGGCCCTGAAGTGGCTGTAGTTTTGGGTGGATGGCCCATACCACGCCCGGCCAAATTACCCCCTGCAAAAGACGCTGTACGCATGGCATAGGTGGCTGGGTGAGCCCCAGAGCCGGTCAGAACGGGTGCGAAAAATTCGCCCCCCCCCCCCGAGACCTTCCAGCCCGTAGCGAGTTCATATACCGAATGCGCTATGTCGGTCCACATATATCACTATAGACCATAAATTCTTTCATTGTTTAATTCCAAAACCGTTTTCGCCATTTGACTTCTTATTTTGTAGCTCTTACAGTATTTTAAAGTTCTCTTGGCGCAACTTGAATGTATAGTTTGGTTCTAGATGTAAAAATCATTACAGCGTATAATTTCGCATGTTAACAACTTAATTACCTTTTGTTTTCCGTAGTAAAGTGATACCTTGGAAACAAAGAATTTAAATGTGACCGTGAAATGCCCGCGGTAAAATCACAGCGATCAATATCAGGGTCACCCAGACCATTAATTTGCTACAGACATCAAAATTCACGACAAAAGAAAGAAAACCTTTGGCTGGATTAGTGGACTTTGAGCACTAATTGCACCTCAATCAGAGCATCTTTAAACACAACAAACGAACATTCTGCTGGCATATTGCTTTATTTGGCCCTTTATTTTCAATTTTGTAAACAAAAAACAAATATCCTTGAATGATTGTTTGACCTTTGTATAGTCGCCACACCGACTGAGCTATTTCAGCTTTCGCTCAAAAGCCTCTCACTTTACGTAACATTACGACATTCAGAACAATAAATTGACAAAACATAAATTACTTTCGGTAAATGATTTTCAGCTTGGTAGAGGCGACGTAATGCCTAAATTAATTCAAAAGGTGAAGGTTTTCACCGAAGTTCAGTGACAAAACGCAGGCTTATATCTTTTGACAAGGTAAGCCCAGTTACTTAACTGTTAAGACTCCGAACTCAGTTCTGAATTAATTGAATTAAATCGCGTTTTGCCGCAAGGTTAGTCAATCATTTCTGCCACGCTTCTCTTGCGTCCTTGTTCCTCGGAGTCAGTCACGTGTTCCTCCAGCAACTTAGCAGCTACTGCAGCTGCTGTCAATCAAACAACTGTCGTCACGTTGCCGAGCACATTACGTTCCCCTCGATCTGGATCTGGATCCGGATCTGGATCTCAGCGTCATCAATCGTAGTTGAATCGGCTACCCGAATAGGAGCGCTTCATTCAGTGAGAGAGACCAAGTGCTGGGAATGGAAATAGAAACCCTTCTGCGTCGTGTGAAAGACGACAGGTCAAGCGTTACGTAGCGCACTCAATGCCCAACGTGCAGTACCTTACAGGTACAGCGCGAGTTTCTGCAAACGAACACTAAACTTTTGAGCAGAGAGAAAAAACAGCAAACCCTCCAGTTAAAATGGGTATACAGTAAAGACCTTAAATAAACACCAGAGCAAGTTGTTTCTTACGATTTTACTTCAAAGTGAAATTCTGTTTTCATTACGATACCGAATTTGAAATAACATATGGTATTCCTAAGTGCAATAATGATATCGGAAATATTGAAATAAAGATGAAAACAAAACACAGACGTCTCGAATTAAATTTTTAGTTTTGATCAAAGGCTGGTGAGCAGAATGAAGTACATAACAGAAAGATAACAAATTTTGTTGATAATTAAAATCAGCTCAACATGTTTCGGGCGATAATTTCTCCCATCCTCAGGAGCACTAGACTGTGTTTACAGCTTGTGGTATAATACACCGGCGATTCTGCCTACAGGCAGGTTATTGTTGCGTCTAGTTGGCTGTTTATATTATTTTATCAGTGACGCACGGCCACACAAACATAAAAAATAGCAGAACGTATTGATGATAAATGATAAAAGGGAAAATTAGTAACCTCTAAAAAAGGAAACAATGTGGGGGCTCTGGGAGTTTTCAGATGGAGTTCCAACGAAAACTTAATTTTAGGACCGTATTTTTGCGATTCAAAAAATTTAAGACCTCATTCTTCGATGAAATCACAAACAAGTGAGAACATGCAGAAACACACAGGGTATTTGGGCTTAAAATAATAAAGGTACTATCTTTCCTGTCTCTAAGCAACATGTGATGGAAATATAGAGAGTAATGGAGACAGATACACACGCTTCCAATATCTACAACAAATGAGAGCGGTTAGTTCATGATCTTTGCCGCTTTACTCCCCCAAAAAAACTTACTTGATAGCTGCGTGGTTGACGAAGCAATTAGTTTGGGAATCGATCCAGCAATTTTAACATTCCTGCCAATATTTGCGATCAATGAATGGTCATTATTACAGATTGCTGTGTTCGGTCTATGGGCGAAATACCAGGTGTAGAGAAAATACGTCACGTTATACTCTGAGTAGAGATAAAAATTTTACTAAGAACTAGTTGCACAATGTTTTTTATTTATTACAGAAAGGTTTCGGTCATATATCCTGGCCATCTTCAGGGACCTACAAGTTTGGTCGACGTAAAGAGCGCGTATGACAAATTTTCATAGATTCCTGCAGAATATAAACATACATATAATGCAACGAGAATACAATGATCACTGTCACTATATAAATCTTTTGTATATGAACAGTTAGTTATGATGTTCAAAAACAATTATCACCGTATTCTTATTAAGTTATATATATATATATATATATATATATATATGTGTGTGTGTGTGTGTGTTCTGTTAATTACCTTGAGAAGTTGCCTTATACACGATACATGTCGGCCGAACATGTAGGTTCTTGAAGGTAGCCAAAAATGTATGGCCGAAAAATGTAGGAGCTTTAAATAATAAATACACAAACAATATGCAACTAGTTGGTAGTGAAATTTGAGTGTATTGGACTGTTGCACGGAAGGTGCACATAAAATACATTGACTATAATATGCCGTAATGAGATTATAATAGCTAGTTTGGTGAAGAATGTCCAGAAGCTGCACGATATGTGCACTGTCATAAAAACTGAACATATACGAGTTTATGTACAATTAGTGGGGCATATTTTTTGTCTCAAAAGGGACACATTTTGTCATAACTGTAAAAAGAAGTAAATACTTGCGTCTAATTATGTATCAAGATATCGCTATCAGTGACAGAGCCCGGAAGTGCCAGCTGAGTCAGACATTCTGATGTCAAAATTGTTTACCTTTCAGTTAATGTCTTGGTACAAAGACGATTTATCTTGAACTTTATGTCATAAACCTGATCCTTTCTTCGCCGTGTAGGAGCTCTGTCACTTCATCAAGTCCCATCACTTCACTCTCCATAGTCTACGCTATCACTTGAAATGTTTCTCGGACAGTGTCTCCTTTTTTGCGGACCAATCGGAATGAGCCAGTTTGTTTACCGGTACTGTTGCCAACTTCACCGAGACAAGAAGTTTCCGGTAGCCAAACTTTAAAGATCAGCAAAAACTTTACGAAGATACTCGGTCAACCTCTCACACACTGTCTCCCTTTCTCCTCTTCCCTATACCCTCGTCCTAACCACGAATGTAAGTATTGAAATTCTGTAAAGTAAATCAATACTGGGACACAGATCCAAAAACCTCAAGCACGTTATCTTCAGCTAATGGGACATCGTTCAGCAGAAGAAAAATAAAAACTGTACATGTAAATTTATAGCGACTTGGGTCGTACATCGTGCAAACTGCTGTTCATTTTGTTGATGCCTACATGGAATGCATTTACCGTGCACCAAACTGCCAATCTTATAGGGATAACATAATACAGATTTTGTGTTCGGAATTTGACAAAACAAAATATTAGTCTAACAAAATAATCCATTTTGTTTTGAGTATGTTTAAACAGTCATTTAAATCTTATAATTTGCATGAATCGCGTGTATTTTCTGTTCAAACACGACACATTAAAGACCCAAGAAAACACAGCGTATTTGTGAATATACCCAAACTACCTTTATGTCTCCATCATATCTCCGACTCAGATATATTTTTCCGTTCCTTGCTTTAACCTCACCCAAACCTTCAGCGGAATAATAGCTCAAGTTTATTTTGGACATGCATTGCGAACAAAATATTTCATGCAACAACTTTAAAACGTTCCTTTTTCTACTTTAATTTTTTTAAATTTTTGGTATTACATATATAGTACTACACTTTAATCATGAAACACGTCATTCACGTGTTTGGAAGCAACGTCAATATTACGAGATTAATGTACTTTCTATAATTTGTAGCCATGTACAAATAATAAGTTAGTAATGTACTGCATTTATTTATGGTCCTTTATAACAGTGAAGTCTAATAAAAATAGGCGTTTTACAATTACAAAAATACATACTAAACGAAAATATAACGAAAAACAATTATTTTACAAAATTCACAAAATTATATGCGTGTTATAATAGGCGGAAATAACTAGAATCCAACGCAGTCGCAAGTGTATAAATAAGATGAAAGTGTTACAATGTGTTTGATAATGAGATTTTGGGTAAATCATTCTTCAAAGTAGGTGTTTTTAATTGCGCACGCTTAATTCAACATATTGTTCATTTACTACACATACATGTAAATCTATTATTGAAAGCAAACGTAAATTACTACAATACAAACTTATTTAAATTAGAGACTACCTACACCTTATAAAAGGTAAAGTGATCCCGTTACAGGCCCGGTGAGGCTCAGAGGGTGGGTAGAGTTATAGCTATACTCTTCCATAACCGCGGCACTAGAAGGGGGTGAGTGGTCAGCAGCACGCCCCGGCCGCACTTTACCCCCGGGAAAGACATGTTATTCATTTTACAGGAGGCTGGGTGGGTCCCAGGGCCGGTCTGAACGGTTGCGTAAAATCTCGTTCCCACTGGCATTCGATCCTCGACCGTCCAGCCCGTAGTTAGTCGCTATACCGACTGACCTACCCGGCCCACACCTACACCTTTTACTCATTCAAAATCCACGTATATTTCGAAGATTAATTCATCATGTCACCGGTGACTATTTATGTAACCCCACCTTATATAACGGACGTTTTTATGAGTCAGACACTTTTTGTTAAATGCTTAAGATAGGAAAATGTAATCAAAAAAATATAAATTTCTTTAAACCTGGAGATGCAAAACAAGCTTTACAAACAACGACAAAACTAACAATGCTAATTTTCAAACACTTCAGTAGCTACTGTAGTGAGTATGTGTTACCTACCAGTGCGTATAATTATCATACTCGAACCCTTAAATGCACAAAATCCTACAAATAAAGTCAAACAAAAAGTGTTAATATTTAAGTTTCAGACGCTTTTAGACAATTAGTAACTGTTGTCAGCCAAGTGGAGGAAGAGCTAATTACATACGCAATATGCCTCACCAAGTTTTGTTGCAAACAAAGCACAACAAATAGACACCAAAGCAACAACAATCAACTGTATGCCGGTTACATGTTGCTATTTGTAATATTACATATAAAATCGGGACGCTAATCTAGACAGAATTAACTCAACGTTAACTGCAAAATCTGTTTTGTTATCACACCCAAAGTAAAAAGCTTAATCAAAATACAAAACAAAAATAAACCAAAATCTAGTACGGAAAATAACTTAGGTGCGTTACTCTTTTCTCTGTTTCATTAGTTTATCACTTCAAGTCGCGCTATGTGGAAGAGCAGTACTACGACTTTTTTAGTTTCTCACAGCAGTGACGTCAAAGACACGTCTCTGGGACGTCACGCCGTGACGTCCGTCTAACAATTACAGACTTTTTCAAGGATTCTCAAGATAAAGCATTCTTGGATACCTTAGTTCTAATGACGAAGACATTGCAATTCATCGAAATTTCTGTAACTATTTTCCAGTCGTTAGAACTTAACATCCCTGAATATAGAATCTTCAAGAACTCCACATATAAACGTGGAGGGGAACTATTAGAGATATATTTACCGAAGACCACGTACTTTTTCTTAATACGTACGGAAATGTACAACTAACAACAATGACCATCCTTTGAACACTGGACAATAGTGAAATTATTTAAAAAAAGATAAAGTGATCCCGTTACAGGCCCGGTGTGGCCCAGAGGGTGGGTAGAGTTATAGCTATACTCTTCCATGACCGCGGCACTAGAAGGTGGTGAGTGATCAGCAGCACCCTCCGGGCGCAATTTACCCCCGAGAAAGACCTGGTATCCATTTTACAGGAGACTGGGTGGGCTCCACGGCCGGTCTGGACGGGCGGAAAATCTCGTCCCCACTGGGATTCGATCCCGGACCGTCCAGCCCGTAGTCAGTCACTATACCGACTGAGCTACCCGACCCACAGTGAAATTATTATTAGTTTAAAAATTAAATCCATTATATACGAAAAAATTTTGAATTCTTAATATTTAAAATAAGCCCTTTAATAACTCACGTTCATAAATTTTACAGAAGAGTTTATAAGGATGTGAGGATTGGTGCAATATAATTTGTAAGATTATGGCATCAGCTCCTTTAGGCAATAAATGTGAGAACGTACAGCCTGTTCGCCTTTAACGTTCGTACATCGTAAGTAAAGCGCCCACGTACCTTCAAAAAGAAGGCCGTGCTGTCGCCAGAATAACACAAATAATTCTGAGCACAGAGGAGTTAGCGAGAAGACGAAGTTGATCTGCATTTCTTGTAACCTACTTCTGGTGACAATACACCGGAATCCATGATCGTATGTCACTTTAAGCAGTAGAAGATGTAACCTAAAGTATGTTCGAAGTAAGAAAGAAACGTAGATTAATCGCTGACTTAAGGAAATAACGGCAGTTATACAGGGACTGGAAAAGTCTGCAAACCGAACTTTTCGTATGTGCTGGCTATATCGTGTCAGCAGTAGCCTTAGCGGGACGCGCTCTGCCGCATGGCTGATATACGGCTTCCTCACCACGTCTACAATATAAGCCAGTCTCGCCCGTTACTAAGCTATGAAGGGTAGTATGTAATAGGGAAAAAATTTGTAAGGAACGAAGCACATTAGGATTTTGACATTCAGGTGACCGTGCATCGTGATGAGTTCTTATAATAAGACAAGCTAGATGCACTAATTTCTAAAATTTATTTTTGGAATAAAACTCTGCATGTTTCGGACAGTTCCTCTGTCCATCTACAGGAGTTTTTCACTGTACTTACATGAATGGCATATGTAGCAAACCTGTATAACATATACCATTGCTTTGTATACAGTGAAAATCTCCTGATGATGGACAGAGGAACTGTTCGAAACATGTAGTTTTATTTTAAAAATAAATTTGAGAAATTAGTCCATCTAGTTAGTTTTATTATAAGACGCACATTAGTATGTACAGAAGAAAAGGGTTTTAATGACATCGGTCTATGCGACACCTCATCCATAGTGTCAGATGTTCTGTGGTACCAATTAATTCCTTTCTATTAACCATAAAACTGTACTCCGCTGTTGGAACGACACTCTTGTATAACGACACGATATTTTCTGCCTCTTTCATGACGTTAAAATCGAGTTCGACTCCGTAAGCTCTAATACAACAAGCACAACCATAAATACATCAAAGCTGGGGTGCTTCAGAGTTTAAACAATTTTTATTCTGAGAAATTATTTGCCCTGTTAAGTTTTTCGTATTACCAATGATGTCTTTAATTTTATAAGTAATACTGGTCCTCTTGGTTGAGTTTTTATTTTAGCGGTGGCTACAGCAGTTAAGCGCAGGCTGAATCTTCATTGTTATCAGACATACATCTTCAACAATATATTCTACAAACTACGGCAGCATGCAAAAATTAATGAGCAAAACTTAGGAAAGAACACGTCCAAAAGAGCATTGTGAGAGACGAGGAATTCAAGTCACTTGTTGGAGTGCTTACTGAACCCCTATGCTTAAGCCCCGTATGTTATAGAGCTGAAATTTGCCTCTGAACTTAGCTGCGGTGGTAAAGGTTATACTTGTGTATGTTCGTGATTTTAAGGGGAAAAGAAGGACTCCATGTCTAGAAAGGTCTACGTATCGTAGCTTTTTCAAATGAAAAAGTTATACAAACTTTCACGTGGAACAACAGTTTGAAGTGTTTATCTCAGTAATTAACCAACTTGATGCACACAATTTTTGTTTTACAGTAAGTTAATTTCATGCTTCTGTAATGCAATTTTGACCTCCTGATGATGAGCACATGTGCTCGAAACATGTAGAGGCATGAAATAAACTTATTGTAAAACAAAAATTTTGTGCATCAAGTTGGTTAATTACTGAGAAAAATATACTGAGATGCACGGTCAGCAGAACGTAAAAAAAAAAGTTCGGAATGTGTTATTAAAAACCATGTCGACCCCTGAGAAAGTGTAGGTTATGCATGAATGAGAATGGGGCACCGGCGTCATGAAGCTAACAGGAGAAAATCGACGTATTCGGGAGAAAAGTCGGTCCCGGCGCCATTCAATAAAAAGTCCCACATGGAATGTCCTGGCGCTGAACCCGGACTTCCACGTTGAAAAGGCCGGCAGTACGATAGTAAATGGCGAATTTCAACTGGCGTGGCCTATTTAAGGTATTATCCTCGCTTATGGATTGAGAGACGAAGAAAAAATCAAGAAAAATATCAGCCAGTGTAACCCGTATTCAAAATATGGACTTACTGAATCTGAAGGAAAATATCTAACCGTGTCGGACGACAAACATTATTAGTGTTAGGTATTATTTATACACACATAATATAAAGGAGGCTAGCTTTAGGTGTTTATATAATTGGGACCGGAGCCCAGGGAGACCACTGAACACGAATTTAAAGTGACGCTTGAGAGGAAATCAATCGATATTACTTATGGTTTCATGAATATGAAAGGTCACAAGACATTCATTTTTCACGTTTGTGACCTTTCAGGCCTTTTCGCAGAATTGCAAAAAGGTACTATTAGCTTCGTCATGTCCGTCTATCTGTCCATCACCATGAAAAATCTGGGTTCCCACAAGACAGATTTTTCATGAACTGAAATATTTGATTATTTTTTTTAAATCCTTTGGAAAAATTCACGTTTGATTAAGGTCTGAGAATAACAGCAGGTACTTACATGAGTACCTGCGCACATTTATGATATCTCGCTCAATTATTAGAACAAAAACATTTCAGACGACAGTCGTCGAGAAAATAAAAAATACTTTAGGTTTAATAACTTTTCCGGAAGTTGTAAAGCTTATGAGACAATATGGAAAAACAAAGTACAGCCGGACAGGCCATAGATGACTATATGGCACATGCCTTTGCACGCTGCATAACTTAGGCCACAGACACTGAATATTTATTAACTGTTATTTTTCCAGTGCACAAATATTTATGCGAACGCACTCCAATGTTACATTATACGTCCGGTGCTTGTCTTATTCCGGAGTAAATGTAATGGCTGTAGATTCCTCAAAGTCGAATGTCAAAAAGTTATTAACAACTAGACCTTTTCAGTTTCCCGTAATAATGCCATTAAAACTGACCAGTCGAACAGCAAGGGATAATTGGAATAAAGTTCATACACCAACAAATGTACACTTTATCAAACTTGATAGAGTTTTAAAATTTACATTAAAAATTACTTTGACTTGCTCCTACATGTTTCAGTCTACGACCATCATCAGGGAGCCTTCATTAGAGCCTATCCAAAGTTATATTTAGTTTAAGATTCTGTAAAAAAAAAACGACTTCGTTATATGTTATGCAGGCAGCATGCTGCCACACCACCGCATAACATATAACGACGTAGAATTTACCAAATTTTAACCTAAATATAACTTTGGATAGGATCTAATGAAGGCTCCCTGATGATGGTCGTAGACTGAAACATGTAGGAGCAAGTCAAAGTAATTTTTAATGTAAATTTTAAAACTCTATCAAGTTTGATAAAGTGCACATTTGTTGGTGTATGAACTTTATAGATATCAAAATGCACCGTACAACGATTAAAAAAAACTATAATTAGAAGTTCATCAGCCCAATATATCTTATACAGTTCTTCAGAACCTTCCAAATTCACGCCAGTAGATTACATGGCGTCAGATTTCAAAATAAATTACCAAACCGACTGAAGCAAACATTTTATTAAAAACAAAGCTCTTTGTGTCGGAATAATAATAATCACACTCTAAGTTATTTTCTGCCTACCCAGCGTGCATTTAAATGTTCATGTATTTGCTCCATGTACACAGGATAACACTCTATCCAAACAAACTACTCGTAGTGTGGGTTGACCCTTAAACCTGTGTTGCAACGCTTCTTAAATTAACTGATGGCCTTCAAGACGTAATTCCGTCACTGCTGATTCTAAACTTGTCCTGTAAACGCTAGTCAGTCTCACTTAACTTCAGAACTTGTTACAGCTGATGGTCGCTCAGAGCTCCCATCAACCCACACATTTGTATATTTCTCTTTATCGTATGAAATTAAAGCGATTATAAGATAATATTATTCTCTAAATGCAAATTGTTTTTACAATCTCCGGTTCGTTAAAATATGCATTCTATCAAAGAACACGCCATCTGAAATACGGTGCAACATTATTACTCTGGCCACCCTCTCCGATGCATAACCATGGTTATTCTCCGGGGGTAAAACCGCCGAGGTGTGAAGTTGACAACTTATTTCCATGTACTTTTGAGGTTAAGAATTAGGAGTGGGTAGATATGTGTCTGTGTACCTCTATATATGCCTTCGGAACATGCACAGGGACATCTTGACTAGTTTATATTCACTTTAAACATACATAAATACATTTTTATTAATTACAGAGGGTTCACGAATACTCCATTTCCACAGATACCGAACTTACTTTAAAGTAACATGAAACACAAGTTTTTTTACTGTCTCTCGCATAAGACTTCACAGTCGGAGTTAATTTTTATTTCACCACTCCAAACAAAATCTGTTATAATGTTAAAACTCTTTTTAAAAATATTCAATAATAAAATTTAAATTATCTGCCAGAGTGTGAAATTTCATTTTACTACAGAATCGTCACTTACACACATAGATGAAAGGATGAAGTGTAATTGACTAGTCCTAAACGGCATCCAATTCTTACACAGAACCTAAATAAATGGACACTTTTTTGACGACAAACCATCATAATATTTATTAGGCACTGCATAAAGTTTCTTAGATTGACTGAGTTTCAGACAAGTCGCAGTTCATGACTGTCACACTGCGTAATTGTGTAGCCTGAAAACTCGACAAAACAACATCAGTTTGAGTCTCAGGCAAATTCAGTAATTTGTACAACGAAAATAAACAGAACTAAGCATCAGGGTAATCGCTCACTTAATCTTCCACACACCATTGACCATGACTGTCTAACAAAGCATCTTAAGATAAGAATGATGTAATTAAACCTTCTCTAACACGTCAAGCGCTCACTTCATCCCGTCTGGTGAACCGTAATGAGATTACAAACTTTGACGAGGTACTGAGGAAATTACCCTCTCCTATGTATCTTAGTCAGCGTGGTTCACCTTATACAAGTTCTTGTGCTCTAATGGATATTAACCTAGCCAAGCTTCTAGTGATGGTATAAGGTTGGGCAGAATTCGCAAAAGTATAGCTATCGTTGACATTTTGCTCTCAGACCTCATCAAGAGATAATATGAGAGGTTATGCGAATAACTAAGCTAGTAGGCCGATCATACGCCACACGCAAGCCCACGCACCTACATGTATTAACTACCCACCCACCCACCCACTCACACAGTCACTCTGTTCTGTTAAAACAAAGAGTTTAACAACGCGAATAAAACTACTTAGAACGCGGAAACAAGCGAACAAACCCACAACACGAAAATGTATTGTGGCCACCATCTCTGATAAATTGCCCTACAACGTATTGTACTGTATGGAAAACGCAGCAAGCACAAGTAACTGAAAACTGCACACTGATAAGTTTTGATGGAATTAATCGATGCTGCACTGTAATCTGTAAAAGACAAATTTCTGTCAAACATGTGCATGTGTTTGCCATCAGCTGACTGGCTTGTCTGGTATTCTGTAGGAGTATAAATAAATAAAAGCTGATTTGTACTCCTCACCCAATATTGGGCGGGTGATAAAATCGAGAAGAATGAGATGGGCTGGGCATGTGGCGCGCATGGGTGAGGACAGGAGGGTGTATAGGGTTTTGGTGGGGAAACCGGAAGGAAGGAGACCACTGGGGAGACCTAGGCTTAGATGGGTGGATAATATTAGGACGGATATCCAGGAGGTGGAATGTGGGTATATGGACTAGATTGGGCTGGCCCAGGATAGAGACAGGTGGCGGACGCTTGTGAGTGCGGTAATGAACCTTTGGGTTCCGTGAAATGTGGGGAATTTCTTGACTAGCTGCAAACCAGTTAGCTTCTCAAGAAG
>Ga0123354_10007267_pt1 | contig 16630 bp, 12 predicted proteins | sample TergutLab28metaG_2_FD_97872 | JGI IMG/M metagenome (GOLD analysis project Ga0123354, IMG submission 97872) | Labiotermes labralis P4 segment gut microbial communities from Petit-Saut dam, French Guiana - Lab288 P4 | ecosystem: Host-associated > Arthropoda: Insects > Digestive system > Gut ...
CAATGAGATTAATGATGGAGTAACGGTTTTTGTTAAAATAAAAATTCCAATCAAAGTGAGTAATTGTCCCAGCATATCCAAAAAAGATCCGATTGCCGGCTTCTGGTCGGCTGTCACTATCGATTTAAATAAATTGAAAACAAAAGTAAAGCAAAACGAAATCAGCAATATCCAAATCAAACCGGAAACTTCCTGAGTATAAGCAGGCGATATATTTAGCTTCTCAAATATCCAACTCCAATTTAAAAAAGGATATATTATGCAGAACAGAATAAAAACAAATGCGCAAATAATGCTCATGATAGCATAAGTGGAACTAATGTATTTTCGCGCCAATTCCATATTTCCCATTGCTTTTGCCTCTGCAACTTTATTTTTCATACCATTGCCTAAACCTATATCAAATAAGTTAAGAAATAGAATCATCTGATACATGGTTAACCAAATACCATTCCGCTCCGGATTTACATAGCTGATTGTTAAAGGGACTAATATCAAAGATATAAGGATAGTTATCCCCTTAATAGCAAAAGATGCGGCAACATTCTTTTTTGTCAGAATTGTTCGTTCATGACCTTCATTAAAGAAACTGAATATTTTTTCCTTGATGAGACCAATCATTTTTCTTTTCGTTTCCTCAGGTAATTGTTAATCAAAGGGAAGCCATATATTGCAGACAGCGGAAGCACAATTCCTCCGAAAAACAAAGTCATAATAGCCACTTTCATAAAGCTGGGTTCAACCACCTTGTTAATAACGTATGGTTCATCAATCACTTTTAATTTAGGCAACAATGAAACGCCTTTTACTCCCGTTTCTTCCCGCATTTCCAATAAGAGAGCGTAAATGTTTTGTTGCAGCTCTTGATTTCTCTTCAATTGAAGATAATCTTTTTCTACTGCTGGAATCTCCCCGAGTTTACCCTTTATCTCCGATTCTTTTTTATTTAAATTTTGTACGGAAATCAATATGCCCTTTTTGATATTGTCTATTGACGCCAGAAGCGTTGCTCGCTGAGCTTCCACCCTGTCATTTAATTCTTGTACTAAAGCGCTTTGAGAAGTTGACTTACTCATTTCATTCCTTTTGGCAAGCGCTTCATTATATTTCCCGATTATTTCCGCAATGGCAGGAGTTGCCGTATTTGGACCAAGTGGAAACATAGCGTACTTATTCTTCTCATCTGTCACGAAATCAGCGATCAAATCAATCATTTTTAATTGCGTTTCAGCTTCCAGCATGGTGGGCTGCAATGATCCGCTAAGCGTAAGATAATATTTTACGTCGGCTTCAATATCCGTTAAGGCATATTTGTCTTTGAAATTCTGAATGGCTTGATCTGCGTTTAATAATTCCCCGCCGGTTTGTTTTAAGCGGTCATTAATAAAAGCTATCGTTTTATTAGTAACTAAATCTTTGTCTGCCTCCCATTCATCATTATAAGTAGCAATCACTTCATTCAGAATCTTTTTTGCCATTCCAACATTTTCTGTGTTCATACTAATCTGAATCAAATCAGAATTTTTCTTCTCAAAATTCACTAAGATTGCTTCCTTATAAAGTTGAGTCACAAAATCGTAATTGGCATAGAATACATCAATATTCATCGGTTTTTCATAAGCATCGTAAAAAGCCGATTTGGAAATGGTAAATGCGCCTAATGGTGTTTCCAAAACAGAAGGGAAAGTGCTTACTTCATATTTACCAATTACTTTTCGATTAGATTTTAATTTTACAGTTGCTTGATCTTTTTTGATATTCATAGTAAAAAATACAGGAGGAATAGTGTCCGAAATCGCCTCGTCTGCGCTTAATATAAGAGGTGAACGGTCATACAGTTCTTTTTTTATGAATCCTAAAAAACCGGATCGTTGCTTGTAATCAAAGTTAAAAGCGTATTTCTTTACAATCTTTTTAATATATCCTTGAGAACCCATTTTAAGTGTTTCATCTTCAATATTTTGAGAACCTCCTCCTAATCCAAAAGCGCTTAAGACAGATTGATTTTTTGAAGCAGGGGCTCCCCCTCCCATCAGCGATTCGTCGTGACGAATGCATACCTGCGCCATTACGTTCATTACGGGAGTTTTTACTTTTAAATAGATAAAAGCGATAACTATGCAGATTATCATACTGATAACAAAATAGTACCAATACCTTAACCATAAAAGAACGGTATCTTTTACTTGTTCAAATTCACTTTTATTCTCTTGTATGCTCATAAGATATATTGTTCTAAATTCATTAATTTTTTCTTAAGGAAATAATGGCAATGGTTGTGGATGTAATAATAGAAAGTACGCCAATTACCATAGAAACAATGGATAATCGATACCCGTCGGCTGCGCCGAATCTACTGTCCAATTGTCTCGTTCTATTTGGCTCAACAATTACTTTATCATTTTGTTGCAAATAATAGTAGGGAGATTTAAATAAATCGGAGGAAGTCAAATCAAATCGAATATAATTAAGAGTGCCGTCGTTGTTTTCCCGAATCAAAAGCACATTTTTACGATCACCGAAAATTGTCAGATCGCCCGCTGCTCCAATAGCATCCAAAATGGAAATTTTTTCTTGATTAACAAGGATGGGTCCCGGTTTTAGAACTTCACCTAAAACAGTAACTTTGAATGACATGATTTTTAAATTGATCACAGGACCTTTGACATAATTGGAAACGGATTTACTGATACGATCAATAGCTTGCGATAAAGTCAATCCAGCCAACTGTATCCGTCCGATAACAGGGAAGTTGATTGTTCCGTTCTTGTCAACGATGTAGGTTTGAATAGCAGGAGATTGTTGAATATCTGTCGATCCTTTTTCTCCCGGCGTTAAATAAGCCGTCATAGGAAGATTGAACTGAGCTACCGATTCCTGATCTAATACAGGAGCGGTGACTGTGATTAGCAGTTCGTCGTATTTCTTAATGATTGGCTCGTAGGCTCCCGAATCGTTTGCCATTTGCTGGTTTTGCAGGTATTTATCCAAATCCTGAAAATAAATAATATTTTTAGGAGGAGTCATGCAAGAAAAAAAGAAAGCGGGAAAAATTAGAATAAGTAAAACTTTCAACTTCATGCTGAGAACTATTATTTATGTGTAAATAAAAACTGTTATTGATACTTAAAACGGATAAATCGTATAAATCGTATATATATTTTAGATTTAATTTATTTTCTTTTTATGATTATATCGCATTATACGCTCCCTTCAGTAAAACAACCGAAGTGGAGGTGATTGATTCATTGGGAATAATTTCCATATAGTCGCCGTTTCGCATGCCCGTTTGAACTTTCACTTTACGAAACAAGTATTCATTGTTGTCGGAAGATTGTAACAGAAGCAGATAATTATCCTCGTCTTCCGTTATCAAAGCATCGACCGGAAGCGCCCAGACGTTTTTTGTGCCGGTAACAATTTCGGCATCGATATACATTCCCGTTAACAGTGTCCGACGTGTATCGTCTGTCGGAGTGGCTTCTACCGTAGCAGTACGATTCGTTGAGTCGATGGCTTTTCCAACGGTATTCACCGAAGCGGTATATAATTGTTTAGGCGAATCAGGCAGCGAAAAGATTACTTTTTGTCCCTGATGAATAAAAATGATGTCTTTCTCGAAAACAGATAAATAGAGCTGAATTTGCCGGGTATCTGCAATTTCCGCCACTATATCCGAAGGCTGGATGAATTTGCTGATGTCGGCGTTTACCCGAATCACATTGCCCGCTATGGGCGAGTAGATGACGGCAGATGAAACGATTTTTCCTTCTTGCACTTTTCCCGTATCGATGTTCAATAGTAGAAGTTGCTGCTCCAATCCTTCACAAGCGGCTGAGGCTTTTTTGTAATTACTTTCGGCTTCGAGGAATAATTTCTCAGAAGAAATGTTTTCGGCAAAAAGCGTCTTTTGCCTGCCATATTCCGATTTCAACGATTTCAGTTGTTCGGAAATTTCCAAATAGGATTGTTGCAAACCGATAATTTCAGGTCCATCAAAACTTAATAAGGCTTGACCTTTGTTTACCATGTCGCCTGTGTGAATAAAAATATTTTTAACCGATCCGCTTACTACCGGACTCACCGTTGCCTTGCTCTGAGGTGGAACATCCGCCATTCCACGCGCTTTGATGTCTTCATCAAATTCTACTTTCTGTAATTCGCCGATTTGCATGTTTGAATGATTAAACTGTTCCTTTGTAATATGAACAAGTGATTCGCCCGTTTCTTTTTTTTCGTCGATTACTTGATTTTTATTTTTACAAGAAAAGAAAGAAACAACTAAGCATAAAGCAAAAACAACAGATAATTGGGAGGTTAGTCGATGATATAGCATAATTTATTCATTATAATTAAAGTAATGTAATTCCAAATAAGCTTGATTATATTGCAACAAATTATCCAAATAATCCAATTGAATATTAGCTGCATTTTCCATGCTTTGTATGTATTGAAAAAAATCAATCTCACCGTTGCTGTAACTTTTTTCGGCAGTCTTGATAATTTCGTCCGAGAGGGTTTTGCCCGATTCGTTGTAATAGCGAATTGATTCCTGCTTTTGTTCCAATTCCGACTCTTTTTGGGCAACGAAACCGTTCATCAACGTTTCCCTGTTTTGCTGCTGACTTTCCCATTGCATCAAGTCGAGTTTGGCAGCCTTATTTTTTGCCAAATTCCCGCTAAATAAAATAGGAAAAGACAACCCGACTTGGAAGCCGTACATTGAACCGCTCATCATGGAATTTGTTCCCCAAAAATACTCCAGATTAATATCCGGAAGCCAATTGTTTCGTTCCAAATTTAGCCGTGACCGATACAAAGCAGTTGTATTTTCAAGATTTTTTTGATACAGATTCCGCACCACATTATCCGAAGGAATATTTAATTCTTCCATCGTGCTATTTGCCACAACAATGGTATCTTGCGTCTGTAATAAATCCTTCAATTGTTCGTAAGCGCCTCTTTTTTCATGGATGATTTTGTCTAAAGAAGTATGCATCATCTTTGATTTAGCCTCAGCGGTTATCTTTTCCAAATAGTTGGTTTCGCCTAATTCAAATTTACGGGAACCGGCTCGGGCAAAATCAGTATATAAACTGTCTAAATATTCATATAGTCTCTCCCGTTGTTGTATCCAAACGATTTGCTCATACGCCATAGATACTTCCATCGCAAGTTTGTTACGTGCAATTTCATACGTGGTTTGAGCGATTTTCCATTCGGTTTTATTGATTTTGTATTGGGAGGAATACATGGTCGGGAATAAAAAACTTTGTTCGACTCCCCACACCTTCAATGGCAAACCGTCCGGAGCGATATTGTTTTCGTCGTAACCGTAATGTATAGCTGTTTTATCGAATGAAAACGCCGTGTTTATATTGGCTTTCGACTGTTGCTCTTGAAGTTGAAACGACTGGATTCCTTTATTGTTTTTGAAAGCGGTTTGTATTAAATTGTCCAGTTCTGCGTTTTGAGCAAACAAGAAATTGGCGCCAAATAATACTATTCCTATCATCAATCCGGTTCTTTTAACCGTTTTGGATATTTTCGGAAGTTTCCATGCTTTGCTTTCAGTTATTTTGAATAATACAGGAAGTACGACCATTGTCAAAAAAGTAGAAGTAATTAATCCTCCGATAACGACCGTAGCCAACGGACGTTGTACTTCGGCGCCGGCATGAGTGGAAACAGCCATTGGCAGGAAACCTAAAGCAGCGGCTCCGGCAGTCAAGGCAACCGGTCGCAGCCGGTCAATCGCTCCGCTTATTATCCATGAATCCATATCTTCATTCTTTATATTTTCTTTTTTTAAGATATTAAAATGTTCTATCAAAACAATACCGTTCAATACGGCAATACCAAACAAAGCAATGAATCCGACTCCGGCGGAGATACTGAACGGCAACCCGCGCACCCACAGCGAAAAAATACCTCCCACGGCTGCTAATGGAATGGCAGAAAAAACCATGATGGTTTCCTGCATCGAGGTGAAAGCAAAATACAGCAAGATGAAAATAAGGCACAAAGCGATAGGAACAGCTATTTTCAAACGTTTCGTAGCGCTCTGCAGACTTTCGAATTGTCCTCCATACGAAACGGTGTAACCCGGAGGCAATGTGAGCTTTTGATTGATAATCTTTTCAATATCATTAACTACGCTTTGCATGTCGCGACCGCGGACATTGACTCCGACAACAATCCGGCGTTGCGCATTGTCGCGCGATATTTTGGCAGGACCTTTGGTGTAATGAATATCGGCAACTTCCCGTAAAGGAACTTGCCCGCCGGAAGGCAACGGAACATACAGGTTGCGCAAGTCTTCGATATCGCTACGACTTGCAGAATCAAAGCGAAGAACTATATCAAACCGTTTTTCGCCTTCAAATACATTGCCTGTAGCTTTTCCGGCAAATCCGAGCGTAATGATATCATTCAGGTAGGCGATATTCAAACCGTACCGGGCTATTTTCGCTCGGTCGTATTGCACTACCATCTGCGGCAATCCTTCGATTTTTTCTACAACAATGTCAGAAGCTCCTTTTACATTAGAAATTAGTTGTTTGATTTCCTGCGCCTTTTGTGCTAAAATTGTCAAATCTTCTCCGAATATTTTTATGGCAATATTGTTTGTCGAACCGGATATCAAATCATTAAAGCGCATTTCGATAGGTTGGGTAAAATCAATCTCCATATTCGGAAATACGGCTAAGGTTTCTTTTATTTTTTCGGCAAGCTCTTCTTTAGTTTTAGCTGAAACCCATTCACTTTTAGGTTTCAAGCGAATGATAACATCGGTTTCTTCCATCGACATCGGGTCGGTGGGAACTTCCGCCGCTCCAATCCTGCTGACAACCTGCGTGATTTCCGGAAATTTCTGACGCAGAATTTTTTCAATCTGAGTCATGGTTTGAATCGTTTGCGTCAAAGTTGTCCCCGTTTTCAATACCGGCTGGATCACAAAATCACCTTCGTCTAATTGAGGAATAAATTCGCCTCCCATCCGGTTGTAAACAGATACGGCTATTATTACCAATAAAACGGATACCGTTACAATTATTTTCGTATTCTTCAATGCCCAGCGGATCACCGGATGATAAGTCACATGCAACAGTCGAATAACGCGAGAGGACAACGATTTCGAATTTTCTTTATGCGGACGCAAGAGCAGGGAAGAAACCACCGGCACGTAAGTAAAACAAAGAATCATTGCTCCGATAACAGCAAAACTGAATGTCAGCGCCATTGGATGAAACATTTTCCCTTCAACGCCAACAAGTGAAAAGATAGGAATAAAGACAATCAAAATAATTAGTTGCCCGAATGCCGCCGAATGCATCATGGTAGAAGCGCTTTCGTTCGTAATGATGTCAATTTCTTTTTGTTGCTGCCGTTTATCTAAACCTTGCAAAAAAGTATAATTGGAAGTTATCTTGTAAGATATATATTCAACGATAATCACCGCTCCATCGATAATAATACCGAAGTCTATTGCCCCAAGACTCATTAAGTTGGCGTCGATGCCAAATATTGTCATCAATGAAATTGCGAATAATAAGCAGAGCGGAATGAGTGATGCCACTACCAATCCCGACCGGAAATTGCCCAATAGCAGTACAACCACAAAAATAACAATCAAAAAGCCGACAATCAGGTTTTCGGCAACGGTAGTAGTCGTTTTGGCTACCAGTTCGCTACGGTCGAGGACGGGATTGATATACACTCCTTCGGGCAATATTTTCTGAACCTCTTCTATCCTTGTTTTGACGTCATTAATGACTTGACGGGAATTGGCGCCTTTGAGCATCATGACTTGCCCCATTACCTTTTCGCCTTCTCCGTTGCCGGTAATGGCGCCAAACCTGACGGCATGTCCTATTTGAACCTTTGCTACATCCTTGACTAATATGGGAATCCCGTTTGTGTTTTTGACTACAATATTTTCAATATCGTCGATCGAATTGATTTTTCCTTCTCCTCGAATAAAATAGCTTTGGTTGGTTTTTTCAATATAAGCTCCTCCCGCAATGCTGTTATTATTTTCCAGCGCTGTAAGCAATTCATAAATGGATACGTTCATCGCATTCAGCACGGCGGGAGCAACGGCGACTTCATATTGCTTCAAGTATCCACCCCAAGTATTGATTTCGACAACACCGTGTATGCCTGATAATTGTCGTCTAACAATCCAATCCTGAATCGTGCGTAAATCCATCAGTGAATAGCGGTCTTTAAATTCAGGCTTGACTTCTAATGTATATTGATAAATTTCACCCAATCCGGTAGAAATTGGTCCCATCGTTGGTTTCCCGAAGCCTTCAGGGATCTGCTCGGCTGCTGTAATCAATTTCTCTGAAACTAATTGGCGGGGAAGATAAGTCCCTGATTTCTCATCAAAGACAATCGTCACTACCGACAGTCCAAATTTAGAAATAGAACGGATTTCCTGTACTCCCGGCAAATTTGCCATTTCCATCTCGATGGGATAAGTAATGAACTGTTCAATATCCTGTGTCGACAGATTAGTTGAAGTTGTAATCACCTGAATCTGATTGTTGGTAATATCCGGAACAGCTCCAATAGAAACTCTGAAAACAGAGAATATCCCATACCCTAATATTCCTAATGTGAATAAAAGGATAATCAGTTTGTTTTTAAGACTGAAATCGATGATTTTTTCCAGCATATTTGTCTGATTTTCGCTGTAAAGTTACTGTTTTTTTTATTTACTGAAAAAATTATTTACTAAATTTTTTGCATAAGAGAGAGTTATAGCCGTATTTCTTTATATTTTATAACTCCAAATAGGAATGATTACAACTTCACAAAAAACATTTAACAATTATTAACTAAAATAATTTTGCAGCTACAAAATTAATGTCGTACATTTGCAGTGTATTAATTCACTATTACACTAATTAAATAAAACAATAATTATTATGATTCATTTTGAAAAAATCGATTTCAGTTACAGTTCGAAAGTTAAACTCCTTTCGGAAGTAAACTTACAGCTTGAGCCGGGGCATATCCACGGCTTGCTGGGAAAGAATGGCGAAGGCAAAAGCACAATGCTTAAGTTGATCGCCGGTTTGTTGTTTCCCCAAAAAGGGAAAATGGATGTGATGGGTTTCGTTCCTTGTAAACGAAATCCCGGAATGTTGCAAGACATTTATTTCCTGCCGGAAGAATTGCCGCAACACATAGTAAGCATTGCGCGTTTCGAGCAAGTGTATGCGCCTTTTTATCCTAATTTCAACGCTTCGCTGTTCGATACTTGCCTGAAGGAATTTGAGATTACTTCCAAAGATTGGAAAATGAATAATTTATCCTACGGACAGAAGAAGAAAATCTTTGTAGCGTTCGGTTTGGCTACTCAAACGAAACTGTTGTTGATGGACGAGCCGACGAACGGTTTGGATATTCCGTCGAAAGGACAGTTCCGCCGCATGGTTGCTTCGACGCTCGACGAAAACCGCTGCATGATTATTTCTACGCATCAGGTGCGTGATTTAGACAGCCTGATTGATAGTCTTATCATCATGGACAATCACGAAATTGCTTTGAACGAAACGATTGAAGCAATCACCGGCAAGCTGCTTTTCCGTGTGCAAGATGAAAGTAAAGTCAGCTTACCTGTAATCTATTCCGAAGATACCTTACACGGTGTTTATCAGGTTTGCGAAAACGTAAACAAGGAAGACAGCAAGTTAGACATCGAATTATTATTTAATGCTGTATATACCAACAAGAAAAGAATACAGCAAATTTTTAACGCTAAATAAATTAAAGCAATGAAAACAGATATTTTAAATTTCAACCGGCTTGGACTTATGTTCCGCCGTTATTTCGCCGAACGTTCGCGTTTCGAACTGATTCAGTGGATTACCATGATAATTGTATTTATGTTCCTACGGAATAATGTGACAGGAATAAGCATATCAATTGTTGTTTCGGGAGTTATTTATGCCTCAAGTTTTTACAAGGAAATTCATTCTCCCGGCAGTGGCGTCGCTTATTTTATGATTCCTGCATCGCAATTGGAAAAAACGATTCTCGGCGTTGTTATCACCTCTTTCTATTATTTCGTTATGATACTGGTTGCATACATCGTGGGAAATCTATTGGGAACATTGTTTTTTAATATGCTTGCAAGCCTGAATGGTGCAATCGGCTTAGACTTATTTCATCATTCTTCTTTGCAATGGAGTTTGTTTTCAGTTAGTTTCGCTGAACCCGGATGGGTTAATGTGAATGTGAACGGAAGTAGCAATTTTTTTGAAAACGCAACCACGAATTATTTGCTTCGAATTTTCCACTTGTTTTTGATTGGACAATCCATTTATATGTTAGGAAGTATTTATTTCAAACACATTCGTTTTTTTGCTACGTTTTTAGCTACTATTGTCATCGGATTAATTTTGTTAATTGTTTTTGCTACAGAAGCAAGATTGCTCTTTGGCAACTTTAACGCTATTCCGAATTATAGTTTAAATTATGATTTTAGTCATACCGTTGGAAGTATATTGAAAAACGCTCTTTGGTTGCTTCCTCCATTCCTCTGGGTAGTCAGTTATTTTCGTTTAACAGAAAAACAAGTATAAGTCATGGAATTTAAAGAAACACAAGCAATTTACCTGCAAATCAGCGACTATGTTTGCGAACAGATTTTGCTGGGGCGATGGAAAGAAGGCGACCGCCTCTTGTCCGTGCGCGAGTTGGGCGGAACGTTGGAAGTGAATCCAAATACCGTGATGCGTACTTACGATTTATTACAGGGGAGGGACATTATTTTCAACAAGCGCGGCGTAGGATATTTTGTATCGGACGACGCCCGCCGGAAAATCCTCAAATATCGGAAAACAGAATTTTTGGGACAGGATTTACCTCCGGTCTTCAAAAATATGAATCTCTTGGGAATGACATTTAAGGAAATAGAAAATGAATATACTAAATATCAGAAAAATCATGAAAACAAGTAATAAACTTTTATTGGGCTTATTAGCCGTTATCATCCTTGCGATGACTGCGTTCATTATTTATATTCGAACGATGATGTAACCCCTAAATCCCCTAAAGGGGACTTTACCTCAGTATAATATTTAATCACACCACCCTGCTCCCCCTTTAGGGGGCGGGGGGTAATTAACACATTAATTTTATGAAAACGCTTAATAAAATCATCTTATTAACACTCTTACTATTTGCCGTAATCGCTTTTTGTGCGGCAGAAACGGTTCCGGATGTTTCCGTTACCGTAAAAAACAGCAAGACCAAAGAAGCTATCAGCTATGCCACCGTAGAATTGCTGACACCGAAAGATAGCGTGCTGACCGGAGGGATTACTAACGACAAGGGATTCCTCACACTCCCCTGCACCATCGACAGTGCGAAAATACGAATCCAATTTCTCGGTTACAAAACGTATGAGGCTACAGTCGCAAACAAAAATATCGGCGTCGTTTTTCTGGAAGACGATGATCAATTATTGAAGGAAGTAACCGTTACCGGAAAAGCCGAAACAAACAAAGTGGATCGCGACGTATATGTCATTACCAAAGAGTTGAAAGCGGGCGCTACCCTTTCGCGAGAATTGTTGGGGAAACTGAACGGCGTAATTTACAATCCATACGACCAGTCGCTTATGGTGAACGGAAGTACAAATGTACTGATATTGGTTGACGGAGTAGAGAAAGACCAAAATATGGCAAAAAACATGTCCGCCGACCGTATCGACCGCGTGGAGATAATCAAAGATCCGGTGGGAAAATATGCAGCAGACGGTTACAAAGCGGTCATCAATATTATTACGAAAAAAGATTACTCCGGCATCGATATCAACGCATATTCTAATTCGATGTTTAACTTAACCAATAAGGCGTCTTCTCCATTTTTGCGGGAAGAGGAAGACTTATATATTGGCTATACCTACAAGAAATTGAGTCTTAATTTCAATTATTGGGGATCCCAAAGCGCGTTACATGTTCCGGGAGATTATACCAAGCGTTACGGCGATTTGTTGTCCACAACCGCTCCGATGGACTATAAAAACCCGAATGCGGCAAACGCCGGAAAGTATAACAACCTTAATCTGGGCGGCGATTATCAAATCAATACAAACAATACGGTCTCGCTTGAAGTGAACTACGACTTCAATGTCTATACTATGAACACTTTTTACAATCTCACAAATTACTTGGATGGAACGCCTATCAGCGAAAGCTCTTTGGCGCAAAATAACCGCAGCACAAGTGACGCGCTGAGAACTACGCTGACTTATCACGGAAAATGGAATGAAAAGAGCGATTTTGAAGGCGATTTTCGTTACCTGCATTCCACGCCGACAAGCAGTTCCGACTTTACGCAAGATGCGTTGTCGGGCTATTCAAGCAATTCGCGAAACGAAGATTATTACCGGCTAAACCTCGATTATACCTACCAATTCAATCCCAAATTTTCAATGAATGCCGCTTATGGAGCTGTGGTTGATAACTATAATTTGTATCAAAACGATAGCACTTTGACTCAAAAACAATTGCGGAATCGTATTTCGTTATATACAAGTTGGAATCCGGTTAAACAATGGAGCATGAAAGTGGGCGGAATCGTTGAATTTTTCAATCAAACCTATCAAGGTATCAGTCAATCGGATATTGTGCCTATGCCTTTTGTCAATATTCAATACAAACCGATCGATAAATTCAGCGTTACCGCCAAATATCACGGACAGACGCCCGGTTATCCCTCCATCGATCAGCTATCGCCTTTTACGGTAAGAACCGATTCCTTATCATGGACGGTAGGAAATCCTGAACTGAAATTCTCCAACAGTCAGGAAGTATCGTTAGAATTTCGACTTTTTCAAAAGTTCAGGATAGAACCTTTTTATGATTTCGACCACAGTAGCATTCAACCCTATTATTGGGAAAACAACGGTCAATATTTCACAGGCAGCATTAATGCAACTAAATGGGATAAATACGGTGTGGGCGCAGATTTTACGCTTCCTATGCTGAAACAGAAACTTTTCTGGCAAAATTGGATGAATGCCTACATTACCAACATAAGCTATCAAGACGTGAGTTCCCATTACGCAAACTTTAATTTCCAATCGTTTCTCTATTACAATATCCCAAAATGGGATGGATCGGCAATCTTAGGAGTGATTAAGCAGCTTTTCAAAAATCCTATGTTGCAAGGATATAATGTATGGAATAACGATATGGTTATAGTAATAATTCAAAAAAACTTTTTCAAGAAACGGCTGAGTATCCAGCTCAAGTATATACCTCCTTTCAAGTTTTTCGACTATGAACAAGGCACGTTTATCAATACGCCGGCATACTCCGAATCTTCGCGTTACGGTATTGGCGAAGGCTTGCTGAAAAATGATATGTTTTTACAGATTAATTATCACTTCAGCGCCGGCAAACAAGTTAATGTCAAAAAATCATCACTTGAAGACGATAAATCAACGAAGAAAGGCGGAGGAATTTTGTAGAAATAGGAATTATAAATTGAATGTCATTGCGGGTTTTCGTATTGCTACGCCCGCAATGACAAACTTTTGAGACAACGAACGAAGGGATTATTTCGCATTATCCAATGAGATACCCAACGCTTTGGCAACTCCTTCTCCATAAGCAGGGTCGGCTTTGTAGCAATTCCTTGCGTGCCGTTGTTTGATGAATAACTCGGCATCGCCCATTGCGCGGGCGGTATTTTCAAAGAGAACTTTTTGTTGTTGCGGCGTCATCAAACGGAACAGTTCGCGCGGCTGGCTGTAATAATCGGCGTCAAACTCGCGCTCGTTGTAATTGTCGGCGTCTCCGCGCAATTTGAGCGGCGGTTCTTTTGTTTCAGGCGAATCCTGCCACTCGCCGTAGCTGTTGGGTTCATATCCCAATGTCGAGCCATAATTTCCATCCACTCGCATCATTCCGTCGCGATGAAAAGCATGGAACGGGCAACGCGGACGATTCACTGGAATCTCGTTATGATTCACACCCAGACGATACCGTTGAGCGTCTCCGTAGGAAAACAACCGTCCCTGTAACATCTTGTCCGGCGAAAAGCCTATCCCGTCAACTACATTCATCGGGTTAAAAGCGGATTGTTCCACTTCGGCGTAATAATTTTCGGGATTCTTGTTGAGTTCCAAAACGCCTACGTCAATCAATGGAAATTCTTTATGCGACCACACTTTAGTCAAGTCAAACGGATTGATGCGATAGTCATTTGCCTGTTTTTCAGTCATCACTTGTATTTTAAACTCCCAGCGGGGAAAATCGCCCTTTTCAATAGCATCATATAAATCCCGTTGATGCGATTCCCTGTCTTTAGCCACGATAGCTGCCGCTTCTTCATCCGTGAGATTTTTTATCCCTTGACAAGTTTTCAGATGAAATTTCACCCATGTCCTGACATTATCTTTATTGATTAAACTATACGTATGACTTCCATACCCGTTCATGTGGCGGTAGGAAAAAGGAATTCCCCGGTCGCTCATCGTAATGGTCACTTGATGCAAGGCTTCGGGCAGGAGCGTCCAGAAATCCCAGTTGTTATTTGCGCTGCGGAGGTTGGTTCGCGGATCGCGTTTGACGGCATGATTCAAATCGGGAAATTTGAGCGGATCGCGCAGAAAGAATACCGGAGTATTGTTGCCCACCAAGTCCCAATTGCCTGCGTCGGTGTAAAATTTCATGGCAAAACCACGAATATCCCGTTCTGCATCAGCAGCTCCCCTTTCGCCGGCTACGGTTGAAAAGCGGACAAAACAATCAGTTTTTTTACCGACTCTTGCAAAAACAGAAGCACGCGTATATTTAGTTATATCGTGCGTTACAGTAAACGTTCCATAAGCGCCGGAGCCTTTGGCGTGCATACGACGTTCAGGGATTACTTCTCTGTCGAAGTGAGCAAGTTTTTCCAAGAACCAGGGGTCTTGTAAAAGCATCGGACCGGGTTGCCCTGCGGTCTGAACATTCTGATTGTCCGAAACCGGACGACCGGAAACTGTAGTCAATTTTTTCTTTTCCATAAATTTTTTATTTTTTGTTATTAACAATAATCTGTATTGAGATTTTATCTATAAAGTCTGAATATTCAAATGATTTTTCTTTTAAATGATTTTTAATCAGCGCCGTTAATTCCGGATCAGTATAATCAATTATTTGATTGTCAATAAAAATATGGTGATGATTTGTTGGCGTAACGTCGTAGTAACACTTCCCGTTCGGATGATTCATTTTAGATAATAATCCCGCCTTACAAAATGAATCTAAAATGCGGTAAATCGTTGATAGCGTTATCTCAGGATTTTCTTGCTGCATCCTTGCAGTAATTTCATCGATCGGGCTATGGCGCAATTTAGTCATTAATTCATAAATCATTTTGCGTTGTGGAGTAGCCTTCAATCCTGTTTTTTTTATAATTTCTCCGGTATTCATTTGTAAAAGTCCATAATTCCGCCACAAAGTAAATGCAAATATTTTTTATTTGCAACTATTTTGCGTAAAAAATATTATCATTTATATATTTCGATGTGATATTATACAAGGTTTATCCCGATTTGTCACAACAACGATTGCATTAATCCTGATTTCATTTTGATTATTGATGTATCATTCATTCCAACTATAAAACTCTTTTACAATTCATTCATAGACAATGCTCGATATTCTATTTTGTAATTTGTCAGTTTTTTTACAAGATTTACTGATTTGTTTTGCCTCTGCCAACAGTTCGGTATATTTTGCTACGCCGCCGCTGAAAAGATAAAAAGCCAATAAATCTTCATTTGTATAATTGGGATAATTGTCTTGTAAAATTTCTTTGATAGTTTGTATATCAAACTCTTTCAAATGTAAACGAGCCGTTGCACGACCGAAAAGCGGTTCTTTCGAGTTTTCAAAAACTTTCTTCATCAGCGAATATACCGAACCGCAGAGAATCAAGTTGATTTTGCTTTCATTTTTGCGTTTATCCCAAATGTTCTGCATTTCGCTGTAAATGGCAGAATTAATATTACGAAATTCTTGAAACTCATCAATAATCAAGATAAAATGTTGCATTTTCGACAACTCCATCAGATAGCCGAAAACATCTTTAAAAGTCCGCATTTCTCCGTAAATTGTTACGCCAAGCTTGTTTTGAATTTCTTCGGTAAATTCTTCACAAAGAAGCGTTTCATTTTTTTCTCGGCAAAGAAATAAATTGCTTTTTTCTCGGCAAAAATATTTGTAAGCAATGAAGTTTTTCCAATGCGCCGCCGTCCGACAACAAAAGTCATTTGTGCCGCTTTCAACGACTTTTACTCTGTTTTTTCGAGCGATGCCATTTCTTTTTCACGATTATAAAACTTGAACATAGTTGTTTTTTGCGGTAAAGATACTAATATTTATCGTAATGCGCATTACGATAAATATTAGTATTTCTCAAATTATCTTTGTTCCTTTTGCATCAATACAACATTCCAAACAACCATAGCGGAATTTTGTTTTTATGTCCAATTTCTATGTCATCTGCAACTACGAAACTATTGGGAATGTCTTTTATTTGGTTAAATGTTTTGGTTTTGCCGCCAACCTCAAAAGTATATTTATCAACGATGAAATCACCTTGTTTTGCAAGG
>Ga0123354_10007268_pt1 | contig 16630 bp, 6 predicted proteins | sample TergutLab28metaG_2_FD_97872 | JGI IMG/M metagenome (GOLD analysis project Ga0123354, IMG submission 97872) | Labiotermes labralis P4 segment gut microbial communities from Petit-Saut dam, French Guiana - Lab288 P4 | ecosystem: Host-associated > Arthropoda: Insects > Digestive system > Gut ...
AAGGTCGCCTTTGGCACGCTCTGCGCGGGGGCCGCGGTTGCGGTCACCGGCCTTGCCACCGGATTCATCGTGTTGTAGCCCGGCCCCGACCCGCGTCCGGACGCATCCGGAAAATCCGAGCTGGCCAGGCCCTCCGCCCTCCCTTCAATGCGCAGGGTCGCCAGCTCTGACCCAAGCACTTACTCATTCCCGCAAGGTGACAACCCCCCGTGACAAAACGCCAGGGACCTTTTGTCACCGAAAGGAACTACCGATAGTTATGACCACCACGAACCCGAACCAGAACCCTTTGACCCCTTCTCACGCCAGCTCGATTGTACCGCCCCCTCCTTCCCTTCCTTCCTTCTTGGTACCAGAGTTCGGCGTTTCCTCCGAGGTCGGCAAGCTCCGCCGCGTACTTGTGTGCGCGCCGGGGCTTGCCCAGACCCGGCTTACCCCCACCAATGCAGACGACCTGCTCTTTGATGAGCTCCCCTGGGTCGAGCAGGCCCAGCGCGATCACGCGACCTTTGTGGCCGAGATGACCACGCGCGGCGTCGAAGTCCTTGAGCTGCACCAGCTGTTGGCCGAGACCCTGGCGGTCCCCGGCGCGCGCACCTGGCTGCTTGACCGCATCGTCACCGCCCGCGACAGCGGCCTGGGAGTGGCCGACAGCATGCGCCGCTACCTGGAGACCCTTGACGCTGCGGCGCTTGCCCGCCATCTGATCGGTGGGCTGAGCCCCGCTGATCTTCCCGACAACTACCGCTGCGACGCTCTGGGCATGGTCCGCGGCGTGGCAAGTGAGCCGGGCGTGCCAGACACCCGCGAGTACCTGATCGACCCACTCCCCAACACGCTCTACACGCGCGACACCACCGCCTGGGTCTACGGCGACGTGCTGATGAACCCGCTATACTGGCCGGCGCGCCAGGGCGAGACTCTGCTTATGAAGGCCCTCTACCGCTTCCACCCGGCGTGGTCCGCCGCGCGCGTCACCACCTACTGGGGCGACCCTGAAGCATGCTGGGGCAAGGCGACCGTCGAGGGCGGCGACGTCCTGGTCACCGGCGCGGGTACCGTGACCATCGGCCTGAGCGAGCGGACCTCGCGCCAGGGCGTCATGCTGCTGGCTCAGGCGCTTTTCGCCCACGGCGCCGCCGGGCGCGTGATCGTGGCGCGCCTGCCTCAGTCGCGCGCGGTCATGCACCTTGACACCGTCTTCACCTTTGCCGACCGCGACGTCGTGTGCGCCCACCGCCCCGTCGTCGAGGGGATCGAGACCTTCTCTCTGTATCCCGATGACCGGGCAAGCCGCGCGGGCGGCGTCAAGGTTGTGCGCGAGAGCCGGATGTTTCTGGACGTGATGGCAGACGCGCTGGGTCTCAAGAGCCTGCGCGTGATCGACAACGGACCTGATCGCTACGCGAGCGAGCGCCAGCAATGGGACAGCGGCAACAACCTGTTCGCCCTCAGCCCGGGAGTAGTCCTTGCCTACGAGCGCAACACCACCATCAACGCCGGGCTGCGTCGCGCCGGCGTCGAAGTCATCGAGATCCCCTCAGCCGAGCTCGGCCGCGGCCGCGGAGGAGCCCACTGCATGACCTGCCCATTACTCAGAGACGAGTAACAAAACTCACACAAGCAGGGCTAACCATTAACACTTTTTGGCGTGTTCCACTAAACAATTTCATATATGATGATGCTGGCATGCCATAGCCGTCGGTAGAGTCATTGCCAGAAACAAAACCATCTGCCACCTTCCTCGCCCCAACCAAATACCCCGCAGCGATTAGGGCTAAACTGCACTAAGCTTGAGAAACTGCCTTCATTTTCCATGACTAATATATAATATTTTCCCATCACTTTTGTTGATTTTTATTTCCGGCACTCCTCCGAATGTATTTGGAGGCAAGGTGCCGTGCACATACCAATATTCTTCATCTTTATTGTATTCGGCTATAAAAGGTTGTTTTGAATAAATCGCGTCGCCATATATTGGCTGCCAAACAGCCTCCGCAATTTTTATTGCTACATTCCTATTTGAAACAACCCCATTTTCAGGCCAATAATTATTATTTGAGAAATTGGGCTTCCCCGCCATAAATGCAAACATTAGAATAATCACTCCTATTAATATAATTATACTGACCGAGATAAATATTATATTATTCTTTTTCATTTTTCTCACCTCATCTATCTGGGGACGCTACATCCCATGGCACCCTTTCTGTAAAAGTGAAAACTTTTCCAGAAGATGGATCATACCTTTTTAAATACCCTCCAGGGGTTGCGACATAGAGAGGCACTTTGTAATAGTGAGCAACCCCTATATCTCCGCTCATTCCTGAAAAATTTTCGTTATCATATCTTTTATCATAAGCAGCATGAGAATGAATATAAGCAACCAATATCTCTCCTGGAGAAACAGTGGGTATTCTCGCGCTGTCAGAATTTCCGAGAGAAGGTTTTGTGTAATAATATGCACCATTTGTTCGATATATGGCGGAGATCATCTCAGTGTTATTTTTTATTGATGGTGGGTTGTAAACGTTTGCCCACGCTAATGCCGCATTATCAGCAGATGAATATCCGGTCTTTGCGTTTTGCGTAGGTGACACTTTCGTTTTTTGCTTAGCTTGTACTTTAGCCTGTATCGCTATGAGCGTCTTTGCATCAGGAGCTTTCGGATTGTTTGTATAGTACCATGAGTTCGCTTCTGCAAGCGTAAAGATCGTTCCGCTCGGGTCTTCCCTGTTTACTGGATCGTTTCCGCAGTAGGCGAACATGTTTGCTCCATTAAGGTCTTGCCCGGTGTCCACCATCCCATCTGCGTTGATGAACCTCCCTGTAGCTGGGTCATAGTAGCGGCTACCCAGATAGTAGAGCCCGGTCTCTGTGTCGTAGTAATAGCCCCGGTAGCGGAAGGGATTGACGTTAGCGACGTTAGTTGCACTGGTGATCTCTTTGCCGTTAGCGTCTTTAATAGAGGTCACGTTTCCCCAGGCGTCATAGTAGTAGCGAGCGCTCATTCCAGCAGTGCCTCCTGTCCAGATCTCTTCTACGTCTCCTCTGCTGTTACAGACCAGATAATACGTGACCAGTGTCCCGGATGAGTTCGTGTAGGTGATACGGGCAGGGTTTCCATTGGCATCGTATTGATAGCTGTACTCCACTCCATCACGGTTTTCTGCCAGCAGCTTTCCGTCGACATAGTAGTAGTCGGTAGTAGCCCCATTGATCTTTTTCTGGCTCCGGTTACCGTCCGCGTCATATTTGAAGCTTCCTGAAGTTATACCATTACCGCTGATGGAGGTAAGTTGACGTCCGCTGCTCCAACCCAGGCTAAAGCCCCGGTAGGAGAGTGGGTTGCCGATGGCGTCATAAGTGATCGGGCTGCCATTGTAGTTATCAAGGCGGTCTTTCCAGATGGCGTTATAGGTATAGGTGTCGCTTTGTTGCGCGTCTCCTAAAGTCCCGGTAGTGTAGGCGTATTCCTTTTTGCTTACGATGTTTCCTCCGTTGTCATGACTCCAGGTTGTAGTCTTGTCTGTATAGACGTTGTTTTCCCGGGTAAGCTCGCCTAAGTTGTCGTATTCGTAAGTTATCTTAGTAACATATCCCGTGCCTGCGGTTTCAGTCTGGTCTGTTCTGGCGCCTTCTTTGACTGCAGTGATGTTTCCGGCGGCGTCATAGACATAGGCATAGGCTTTCAGCCCGATCAGCTCAGAGCTCAGTTGCGTGGTGCGATAAAAACTGTCGCCTGTGGCGTTGCGGTCAGAGACCCGGTAGTTGTAATAGATGTTCAGCGGACTGTCAAGCGTGATGTCAGTTGACTTCAGCCGGTTTAAGGTGTCATAGGTGTAATTCATCTTGCGCGCAGAAGGGGTAAGCGCCGTACAAGAAGGCAGGTTGTCTTTGCCGTAGGGATACGAAGTTACCGTCGAGGTGCCCTCTGCGTCGATGTTGGTGAGCTTGGTCACGTTATTGTTGTTGTCGTAGCCATATTGCGTCTCATATCTGGTTGCGCCAGTACTTGTCGTGTAGGCACGCTGGGAGATGATCCTGCCGATAGAGTCATAGCGATATTGATAGGTGATGCCGCTGACCGAGTCAGTGTGCTTATAAGCGGTGCCCGAGTTGTCATAAGACCAGCTGTATTTGGTCGCAGGAGTCGTGGTCGCGTTCCCTTTCTTGACGGCGCTGACCGATCCATAGTTGTTGTAAGTATATTGCACCACATCACCGTTGCCGTAAGTCTCAGATGCAAGCGACCCATCCTGGCCCGTATAGGTATGCTTTGAGAGCGACTGAGAACCCACCTTTGTCTCCAGCACGTTACCATAGGCATCATAACTTAAGTTATAGGAAAATCCGTTGTGGGTAACGGTGTTCAGCCGGTTATCTGCGTATCCGTAAGAAGCGGTCGCAGATCCGCTGGACAGAGACGTGAGTTGATCCGTGTTGGCATTATAGCTATAGCTCGTAGTTGCGCCAACCCGGTTCTTAGAAGAAGTCATCAGGCCTTTTTGCTGGTCATAGGTATAGGTATCCGCGTTTCCGTTTTGATCTGATGTTGAGGCTACGTATCCTCCTGCGGCGATGCTGCCAGAGGCGCCTGTGTAGGTAAGCGAGGTCTTAACTGACATGGTCGCAGAAGGATTTTCTACATCGAGCGTCGTGGGATTTCCGTATGAAAAAGCGCCGTAGTTATAGGTCGTGCCTGTCTGGCTTTTGGCCTGGGTCATGTTGTGCTTGGTGTCATAGGTATAAGTGTAGGCATAGCCCTTGGCGTCGGTGTATTTTGTCAGATCATTATTGGTATAGGTCATCGAAGAATTGTTTTGCGCGTTAGCTGACACTGATATCAGGTTACCGTTGGCGTCATACGTATAGGTAGGCGCGCTATCTTTGATCACCTGGATGTTATCGAAGTAAGAGTTATTAGCCTCCTTGCAGTAGCGCAACCTTACGGTGACTTTTGCTGGCAAGTCAGTACTGCTGGCACCTGTCCCTAACGTAAAGGCCCCGCTGGCAAACTGCCAACCACCAACACAAGGGTTAAAGGTCACCGTTGCTCTATCTTTTGTAGTTCCGCCTGCATAGGTCACCGTTGCTATCATTTCAAATTTTGCATCAGCGCGGTTTATCGAGCCTGCGTTCGTATCTCCCCAGCCGCTTAAGATATAAGTATCTTGCGAGGCTCCGCTTACGACGATGTCTTGCTTTACCTCTTTATTTGTCGCAGGATCTCCTACGATCCTAAATGACTGAGCCAGATTTTGATAAGAGGTTGTCACCAGGCCATCTCCTGCCGCAGCATCCAGCCCGACACCACTCCACTTTGTAGGCGCAATGCCACTACCACGCTCAAAACTAGCGTTTTCCATGAGATTGCAAGCGTTTAACACACTGGCAGGCTCGAGCTGCATGTTATCAAAATAGGCAGTGCCATTTGCGCCATAGACTACGATATCTGCTTGCAGCATAGTGACATCATCAGGCATTTTTTGGGTAACATAGATTCGTCTCCAACCATTGTCTATCGCCGTATCAGTAGTACCTGTTAGATACTCAGAAAAGACCGAGGTATTCCCTGCTGGCGAGTAAGCGTACAGGCGCAAAGCCGCTCCTCGATTAGGAGTGCTAGACACAAGCGCCACACCAGAAGTTTTCACGTCAGCAGAAAAGGTGTAGCTTGAACCACCCTTGATATCAGTAGTAAACCTCTGATACGCGCGGGCGCCTGATGAGCTTGTTGCCCCACTTGCAACAAGGCGCAAAGAGTAGGCGCCCTGATATTTGTCTGCATTTGTTCTGGTGAGCGCAGAGGTGCCGCTTGAACCTAGCAGCGAGTTTGTCCACTCGCTACCCAAGGCAGCTTCAGCCCCGGGATTAACGCATAAGTTGACAGAATTTCGAGCCATTGTTGACGAAGAGGTGACCAGATTGCGCTTCCCGATATCAGTAGCAGAAGCTTCATTGCCCTTTGTATAGGCAGAAGAACCCGCCCCTAAAATCGTAGTGCCTACCTTTGTGATGGAAGAAACTGTGCGCCCCCAGTTATCAAACTGCAGGGTAGTAAAAGTGTTGTCAGTGTTAACCGCGTCGCCTGCGGTATTAGAAAGCATCCCGTCTACGCCAGGCCCTTCTACCACCGTCGTGTTGTGCTTTGATCGATCAAAACGATATGACAAACCCTTTGTGCTCATCGGAGAAGCAGCCGTACCTCCATATTGGCGCACTTGCGATACGCTTCCGTCTGACTTATAGGTGATTTCAAGACCAGTGCCATCGGCAGATATTGCATGATAAAGCCGCCCGTTTGCGTCGTATTCATATTTGCTAACCGTCTTATCCGGATATTTCACTTGCGTCATGCGTCCATCAGAATTTGAATACGAGGTAACTCTGCCCGCCGGATCAGTTATGGTGCTTAAGTAAGCGTTCCCATTAGAGTTAAGCGGAGCGTCAAAAGCGAGGGTATGGCCGACGCCATCTTTTATCTGCGAGATGCGGTTTGAGCCTGATACGTAGCTGACAGTTGCCGCATTGCCGTTGGCATCTTTGATCTCTGTGAGATATCCAGCGGCGTTAAAGGTCATGATCGTGCCCTTTTTGTCAGTGATGGTATATCCGGTCGCTGGCTTTTTCAACTCAAGGTTCAGACCGTCCTCATCTAAGTACTGAGTGCCGCTTTTATAGAAATAGTGCATGGTTGCGTCGCCGTCAGTATAGACGTAAGGATAAGCGGCTGTGTCTCCACTAAAACCGATAGCAGCTGTCGTTTGCACTTGCTGCAGATAATTAAATCTCCAGCCCCTACCGTGGCGCACTTCTCCCGCTGCAAGACCGGGGCGATAGTCATCGGTGATATCAGAGTTGTAATAAGAGGAAAGCGCGACGGGCATCCTCAGCCCGCTTGTCGCCACATCCGCATGTTCAAAAACGAGGTTGCCTGTGTAATCGTTTACGTAAGCAGTTCCCGCGCTGCCTGCGCTTGCTGTGGTATATGAATAGTAGTCTTCTAGACCTTTGGTATCACGGAAGAAGAAGTAAACGAAGGGCTGTGCGGCTGTGGGCAGCCCAGGATAATTAGCCGTAAGTAATCGCACATTGGCATACGGTTGTGTTGTGGTCTCATTTTTGCCCTTGATCATGACTGAAAGCTGTTTCGTCGAAGCCGTTGAAGTCTCAAGGGTATCTTTGACAAGCTTGGTGACATCCAGGTCTAAGTTTTTCCCATTATTTGACGAAGAGGTAATGGTGTAATCAGACACCGTTGAGCTGTAGGCTGGCTTGTTGTTCCAGGTCAGCGTATTGGCAGTCCAGCTATTGTCCGTTACTGGCTGTAGGGTATAGGTAGTTGAAGCAGTGGCCGGAACGGCGCTATAAGAATGCTGGTACATGCGAAGGTTAGCTGCTACCACAATAGAACCGACCGGTATTTTCGGAAAATCAAAGCGCAGGTAGCCACGAGCCACCTTGTAAGCATTGCCATCATAGCCGATGTACATGTCTCCATAGGGATGTGTTGTCGTGGCCTGACCTGAGGCAACATAGGCCTGCTGGTACTTGGTCTGTATGGTTTGAAGCATAGGGTCGATCACTACCGGATAGACCCTGCTTACGTCCTTGAGCCATTTCTTATCGGCGCTCAGCTTTACGGTGAGCTTACCCTTCTTTGTATTGCCAATAAGAGAAAACGTTAGATCGTAAGATATCTCACCGGCACTGTCTGTCATATAGGGCGCGCTAAGGGTAGCGACCAGTTTGCCTGCGCTATCAGAGAGCGTGATCGTTTTCCCGTCTACCTGCTTGGCGGCCAGGTCGCCGATGTCATAGACTGAGGTGAACTCGTTTTTCGCCTTGTCTGATTTTAAGATGATATTGTCTTTGACGCCTAAGGGGTTTATCGCATAGTCAACGTCAATATCGGGATAGATATCGGCGCAATACGATGAGGAGGTCAGCGCGGGCAGTTCAGTAAACTTGTCGTTTTTCTTCTGCTTTGCTGATTTATCTGTTTGAGCGGCGACAGATGGGCTATTTACTTTTTTACCTGCCTCCTTTGCGGCTTTCTCTTCGATCTTTGCAAGCTTGTCTGCGTCTCGGGTGATAGCAACATCTCCGCTTGCGACTTCTGCGGTGGTAGTCGCAATATCACTATAGCCCCATGAGATGCTATGCCCGGATACCTCAGTGGAAAGAGCCTGTCCGGATTTTAGTGTCTGGATGACTTTGACTTTATTTGGAGCCGCTTTGAGTGAATACTCTTTGGTACCGTCACTTGCCCTCTCACCTTTATCCACCAAAGAATAATCCATCTGCTTCCAGGCACCATCAGGTGAGTCTTTATAGTTTATGGGGTAGCCATAATCAACAGCGACGGAGGTTCCATCCGCGTTGCGAAAAGAGGTTCCGGTTTCGGTGCGAAGGTCAGTCTCTTCACCTATGATGTCAGGTATTTGGTAAGGCTCGTCACCTGTCTGCTGATCGGGAAGCGGCGTTTGCTGCCCTGTCTTGTCAGCGGTCGTCTGCTGGAGTTGTCCGCCCCGGTCATCGATGGCAGGCTCACCATATTCTGTTTTTGTGGTATCGGGAGAGGCAAGGGCAGGAGGTGGTGGCAAGATCGCTATGATAAGCGCAAGGATAAGAGTGATCGATAGTGCTTTTGATAGGTTTTTCATGGTGCGCCCCCTTTTACTTGATACGCTGGCTCTCATTGGTTGACATATGAAACCGGCACGCGATCAAGCGTGCCGGAATGCAACTAGTTAGTGTGCTTGCGCGCGTACGACTCGCGGCAGTGGCTGGGAAAAATTATTGCCTTTCAGGCAGGCGCAGACCTTTTGGAGTGGTTGGTGATGTGTGGCATTTCTCATGACGGCCCTGCGCTTTCTTCTGAACAGAGATGTTCAAACTAGCCTGACGTACAGACTGCAAATGGGACTCTCGATCGCCGTTGACCTTCCTTGATGTGATTATTGTGTACCACACCTTGTAAGAATGCAAGTAAATTTGATAATTATTTTGAGAATATATCGCTAGCCGGGACGGGCGGCGCGCCGGGTCGGCGTGCCCTACGGAGATTTTGCCAGAGACCGAGTTATTACACGTTGAACTTGAAGTGCATGACGTCTCCGTCGGCTACGGTGTAGTCTTTGCCTTCAAGACGGAGGCGGCCGGCCTCGCGGGCGCCTTTTTCTCCCTGATAGCGCAGATAATCTTCGTAGCTGATGACCTCGGCTTTGATGAAGCCGCGCTCAAAGTCTGTGTGGATGACGCCGGCGGCGCGGGGCGCCTTCGCGCCCACGGGGATGGTCCAGGCACGGACCTCCGGCTCGCCGGCCGTGAAGTAGCTTTGCAGGCCGAGCAGCTTGTAGGCCGCGCGCGCCAGCACGTCAAGACCCGGCTCCGGCAGGCCGAGCTCGCTCAGATACTCGCTGGCCTCATCGGCGTCAAGCTCTGCCAACTCAGACTCGGTCTTGGCGCAGATGGGGATTGGCGCCTGCCCGTCAAGCTCAGCCAGATCCGCGCCGATCTGCGACTCGTCGATGTTGGCCACATAGAGCAGCGGTTTGGCCGTCATCAGGTGAAGATCGGCGGCCAGCGCCCACTCCTCATCACTGAGCTTGCAGCTCAGCGCGCGATGCCCGGCCTCCAGATGGGCCTGTAGCGCGCGGGCGACCTCCAGCTTGGGCGCATTGGCCTTGTCCTTCTTGGCTTCCTTTTCCAGCCGCGCGACCGCCCGCTCAAGCGTGCCGAGGTCGGCCAGGATCAACTCGATCTTGATCGTCTCGGCGTCGCTTGTCGGATCGACCTTGCCGTCAACGTGCACGATGTTGCCGTCCTCAAAGTAACGCACAACCTCAACGATCGCGTCAGTCTCGCGGATGTTGGCCAGAAACTGATTGCCCAGCCCCTCGCCCGCGCTCGCGCCTTTGACCAGGCCGGCGATGTCGACGAACTCGACGGTGGCCGGCACGATCTTTTTAGGATGCACCAGCTCGGCCAGCTTGATCAGGCGCGCGTCAGGCACCGCGACGATGCCCACGTTGGGCTCGATGGTGGCAAACGGATAGTTCTCCGCCAGCACGGCGTTTTTCGTGAGCGCCGTGAACAGCGTCGACTTGCCCACGTTGGGCAGGCCGACGATACCGATAGAAAGGGACATGGATACTCCTTGAAGCTGCGGGGTTCGATTTCTGCTTCCAGTATATAATAGGGAGCGGCGCGGATGACAAAGTACCTGAGCCTTTGTCACGTCATCCCGGGCTTGACCCGGGATCTCAGCGGCAGAGATTGCGGCTCAAGGGCCGGAATGACAGGATGGATCGTCATCTCAAGTCAAGGACGGTATCGACTAGATTCTGCGACTGACGCGCAGAATGACAGGATGGATCGTCATCCCAGATCGAGAGGAGGTCACTCTATGCGAATAGGATTATTTGCGGATGCTTACCTGCCGTACGTGAGCGGAGTGACCAACCACATCCGGCTGTATAAGCGCTACTACGAGGAGCACGGCCACGAGGTCTTCCTCTTCACCTTTGGCAGCCGTAACTACCCTGACGACGAGCCCAACGTTATCCGCAGCCTCGCGCTGCCCTGGGGCAAAAGCGGCTGGAGCTTCTCGATGGTCTACGGCAAAGAGGCGCGCGACCTGCTGCCCACGCTCGACCTGGTCCACGTGCATCACCCCTTCCAGAGCGGGCGGATGATGCTGCCCTACGTCAAGCGCTACGACCTGCCACTCGTGTTCACCAACCACACGCGCTACGACATCTACAGCGACGCCTATGGCTCGCTGATCCCGCAGGCGCCGCGCTACGCCGTGCTGGCGAGCATGCTGAAGAGCGTCGTCTTCGCGAGTGATCTGGTCATCTGCCCGAGCGGATCGATCACCCACTGGCTGGCCGACTTCGCGGACTACGCGCGAGCGGTGACCATCCCCAATGGCATCGACATCGACGCCTTCGCCCACCCGCTGCCGGGCGCTTACAGTCGCGGGCAGCTGGGCATCGGCGCCGATGATGTGGTCTTTTGCTACGCCGGCCGCCTGTCGCCCGAGAAGAACACCGACTATCTGTTTGATGAGTTCTTCCGCGCCGCGCGTGATCTGCCCCAGGCCAAGCTGCTTATCATCGGGGGCGGCAAGGATCTGGACGCCTGTCGGGAGCGTGCCTTTGAGAGCTCGCACGCTGACCAGGTGATCTTTACCGGAGAGCTGCCCTATAGCGAGCTGCCCGGCCTGGAGGCGCTGGCAGACGTCTTTGTCACGGGCTCGGTCAGCGAGGTGCATCCGCTGGTGGTGCTGGAAGCTATGGCCGCGCATCTGCCGATCGTCGCGATCAACTCGCCCGGCATCGCCGACACCATCACAGACGGCGAGAGTGGACTTTTGGGAGCAGCCCCCGAGCCCGGCGAGCTCAGCGACAACCTGGTCCGGATCGCGCGCGACGCCGACCTGCGCGCGCGCCTGGCACAGGGCGCGTTTGCCTGCGCCAGCCAGTATTCGCTGGATAACACCGCCGGCAAAGTCCTCGCGCGCTACGAGGCGCTGGTCGACGCGCATCGTAGCGCCGCTGCCAAGCCCCATCGCCGCACGCGCGCCGCCGCCCCGCGCTCCCCCCGCAAACCAAAGACCACTCCCACTCCCCGCAAAAAGTCAGAAACCAGCCCAAGCTAAGCGCGAAACCCTTAGCCAAATGATTCGGTGTGGCGTGCCCTACATATCGGCAAGAGAGAGCGCTGCGAACTGCAGGGTGTAGTGCTTCAGTTCACTCTCAAGGGTCTGGGCTTTTGTCTGCAAACCCTTAAGAGAGATCTTTGCGGAATTACGTTTTATCTCAGCGATCACTGCTTCTTTATCAAGCGTGTTGAGCGCGATGAGATCGATCTCGTTCTCGCTTTTTTTATCCCAGTATGAGCCCACCTGAGTAAACCGGCCCTCTTCCTGATACTTGGCGCGATAGTAATCTTCAAGCGTCAGGCCCGTAAAGCTCTCATAACCCCTCTCCGCCAGTTCACAGAGCAGATCATAGCGCCCCGTCTCAACAAGCGACTGATTGGCATACACAAAAGCAAACCAAAAGCGAAGATAGCAATCCCTGATCCTCCAACGAACAGCACGGCTGCCAGGCTTAGCGAACATCGGCTGCCTTTTACTGATCAGCGAATAGTCTTGTTCCAGATTGCGCAAATAGGCTCCTGTGGTCTTCCCGATTATTGAGTCGATGGCTGGTTGCGCCGTTTTCCCCGAAGCAATAAGCTGCAGGATAGAAAAATACGTGCCATAATCCTTGCCAAACTCAGAGACCAGAACCTCTTTACCGTCGGTCAAAAAGGGTGAGCCCATACCACAGGCATACGACAGCATGGCGTCTTTTGTCGCGGCGCCCGCATCCATGAGCAAACTCAGATACTTTGGAACGCCGCCTGTAAGCATATAAAGGCAGAGTAGATCCTCTTGAAGATAACGCGGATTATTGTCAGCCAGAATCTTCTTAACCGTCTCTGTCGAAAACGGCTGCAAGACGATCTTATTGGTTAACCGGCCGAACAACGGCTCTTTCTCATTTTCAAAAATACGGACCAATAATGAGTACAAAGAGCCGGAAACAACCAGATTGATTTTTGCCTTCTCTTTATAGTGATCCCACACGTCCTGGATGTCACTGAATATCGCGGGATTCGCTCGCTCAAAATCCTGGAATTCATCGATGATGAGCGTAAGCGGACGGTCCTGCGAAAAGCGCATAAGCTGCTCAAAAAGTTCTTTGAAACTCGTGATCGATCCGTATATCTGCAACCCAAGCTCCTCAAAGGCAGCTTGTTGGTATTCCGCGCACAGCAGTCTCTCGCTCTTCCGCGAAACGAACAAATAGAGATGCGTGGTGTCACGGAACGCCTCCGAGAGAAGCGCGGTCTTCCCGATCCTTCTGCGCCCCGACAGCAAGGTAAACTCCGCGTGCGCCTTTGAGCGCTGCGCTATGGTATGCAACAGGTTCAGTTCCTCTGATCGATCATAAAACCTCATGAGACCTCCCGTAGATTAAACGACTTCTTATCTTAGCACATTATTGTAATGGCTATTACAATAATGGACGTTACAGTAATGAGAGTGATCCGGGGGTGTATGGGAGAGGGGCCGTGCTGTTTTCTCAGCACGGCCCCCTTCTCTACCGGTTTGATCTACCTTGTCATTAGCGCCAGAGGTAGAGCAGGCGCGCGCCTGCTACGCCGCTTGGCTGCGGATTGGTTCCGTCCTTGTTCATCCCGTTGTAGGGATTGATCTGCGCGGTCCCGGCGCCATAGGCGGCGTTGCCCGAGTCGGGATGGATGCCCCAGGCGCCGTGGTGACCACCGCTGATGCGCAGGTAGTTGACCGGCAGGCCGGTCGCCTGGCGCGCCGCCGCGACCGACGCGGCGTCATAGGCCACGTGGCACTTCAGGCACACTCCGTCGACGATCCTGCCGGGATCGCCTGCGGCATTGGGCCCGATGGCGTCCTGGACAACGGTGATGCTCGGGTCGGCCATCTTCGTGCTGCGGTTGGGTCCGACGGTCTGGCCCCAGGTACCGTCTTCCCAGGGCAGCCCGGCTGCCGTAGGCGTATTGGTGCTCTCTTCGATGGCAGCCATGTTGCCCTGATACATCCAGATATTGCCCGCAGACACCGTCAACGTGGTCTGCGTGACGTCGTCGGCGGTTCCCCCTGCGGGGCCTGCCCACTCGTAGACCTGGATGGCACGGTTGCCATGCGGGAAGGCTGTGGAGTTCGTCGCGACGCCGATCATGTCGTGGCACTGATCGCAGCCAAAGGCGCGGGCCGAGTGATTGGGGTCTGAGTTGTCGACCTGGTAATAGTTATCTGAGCCGTAGCCCATGTAACGATAGCCTCCGGCCACGGTCCCCGCGTGACAGGGAGCGCAACCGGCGGAGTCTGAGCCGGAACCCGTCGCGTTGTCCGCGCCCGGAGCCGAGCTGTGGCCCGTGGTCATAAACGGCTGAGGGTCGGCGCCCAACTGCGCGCGGCTGTAGGTCTGTCCCCACGTCAAGTTGCCAAACAAGGAGCTCTGGTGGCAGCCCGTCTGCGAGCAGGCGTAGCCGGTCAGCAGCGATTTGGCCGCCGCGAAGATCGCGAGGTCCGCGCTGCGGGTGAAATCTGCCGGCATCGTCGCGTTGCCCGGCGCGAACGTCCCGCCGTTGACGAACCAATCGGTGTGATCGCCCGCGGTACCGTCGCTTACCAGGGCGCGGCCGCCACGGGCGGCGCGCGCGATCTGAAGCGGAAGCTCCGCGTCGATAGTGGCGTCGTTGGAGCCACTCAACATGAAGGCGTTCATGCCCCAGTAGCGGGAGGTCCCCGTACCGTGGATGCCACCCCGGTGGCAATTGCCGCAGCCACCGTTCGAGCCGCCCGTCACGTAGTTATTGATGTGCGGGCCCGCGGCGCCCTGGCTGGGGCTTGCCCATTCGATGAGCGATTGTGCCTGAGTCGACCCCCACGCGGTGTGGCATTGGACACAGGCAACGCTGCCAGAGGTCAAAAACTTCGTGCTGATGGTTGCGACCGCGTCGCCGCCCGTGGCGCGATGGGCGCTGTGGCAGACGGCGCATTTGGTGGTCGTCGTGACATAGCCGCCATGCGCGCTGCCTTGCAGGCCGGCCGGGACGGCATTGGATTGCATGAGTTGAGTTGCTCCGCCCCAGGACAGATAGCCTGGCGCAGATGAAGCTGGTGCGCCCGCGGCCGTCAGCGACCCGTCAGTAGCGTACCCGGCATATTTTGCGCCAGCAACAGCCGTAAAAGCAAAGACAAACGTTGCCACCAGCGCCAGTGATATCAGGTAGGTAGTTCTTTTCATAGAAATTCCTTTCGAGAACCAACATGATCAAGTACCTGCCCCCTCCGTTGTTTGTTCACCGCCTTTCAGTGAGAAGTCGAATACGTACAGCCCCGTTCGCGGACGCCCCTCAGCGTCCACCAACACCCCTCTACATTATAAGCAACTCTCTAAATTTCTGCAATATTTCTAAAGATTGAGAGTGAGAGGAGGAGGCGCCAAATACGAAACTAAATCTCAAATACGAAAGCCACTCGCCAAATACGAAAATTACCAAGGTTTCGGAAAATGGCTACAGAGATAGAAGGGCCGTCCCCCTGTCCCAAAAGCAAAGAGCCCCGCAGCGTAGTGCTACGGGGCTCTTTTTCATTTATCAACAGGCTATTTTGACGAGTAGCTGGCGTTGTCTGGCAAGGCGCTACGGGGCGACGCGGGCTTTGGCCCGCGAGTTCCGCAGCAACGACGCCAGACGGCGCCAGATGCCGTCAAAATTACATCATGCCGCCCATGCCGCCCATATCTGGCATCGCGGGCGCGGGGTTCTTCTCCGGAACGTCGGCAACCGTCGCCTCGGTGATGAGGATCATGCTTGCAACGCTCGATGCGTTCTGCAGCGCAGAGCGGCTGACCTTGACCGGATCGATGACACCCATCTTGAGCATGTCGCCGTACTCGCCAGTCGCGGCATTGAGACCTTCGCCCTTCTTCATGCCCTTGATCTTCTCGACCACAACGGAGCCTTCAAAGCCAGCGTTATCGGCGATCGTACGCAGCGGCGCGTTCAGCGCATGCGCGACGATGTTGACGCCGACCTGTTCGTCCTCGGACAGGCCCTTCAGGTCACCCAGTGCGGCAGCCGCGTTGATGAAAGCCACGCCGCCACCGGCGATGATGCCCTCCTCGACGGCCGCGCGGGTCGCCTGCAGCGCATCTTCGACACGCAATTTCTTCTCTTTGAGCTCGACCTCGGTGGCCGCGCCGACCTTGATGACGGCTACGCCACCAGCCAGCTTAGCCAGGCGCTCCTGCAGCTTCTCGCGATCAAAGTCGCTGTCGCTGTTCTCGATCTCGCCCTTGATGATCTTGACACGCCCGTCGATGTCGGCCTTCTTGCCGCCGCCATCGATGATGGTCGTTGAGTCCTTGGTCACCTTGACGGTCTTGGCCGTACCGAGCATCGACAGCTCAGCATTCTCAAGTGACAGGCCCAGCTCTTCCAGGATGACCTGGCCGCCGGTCACGACCGCGATGTCCTCAAGCTGCTGCTTGCGACGATCACCAAAGCCCGGAGCCTTGACGGCCACGCAGTTAAACGTGCCACGCAGCTTGTTCAGGATCAGCGTGGCAAGCGCCTCTCCTTCAATATCCTCGGCGATGATGAGCAGGGTCTTACCTGCCTGCATGACCTTCTCCAGCAACGGCAGGATGGCCTGGATGTTGCTGATCTTCTGATTTACGATCAGGATGAGCGGATCGGTGAGCACCGCCTCCATGCGATCCTGATCGGTCACCATGTAGTGCGACAGATAACCTTTATCGAACTGCATACCCTCGACCGTATCGATGTCGATGCCGAAGGTCTGGGACTCCTCGACGGTGATGACGCCGTCTTTACCCACCACATCCATCGCCTCGGCGATCTTGGTGCCGATGGTTTCGTCACCCGCAGAGATCGTACCGACATGCGCGATGTCATCCTTGCCGCCAACCGGCTTGCTGTTGGCACGGATGGCCTCGACCACCGCGTCAACGCCGGCCTCGATGCCGCGACGCAGCGCGAGTGGATTGGCGCCCGCCGT
>Ga0123354_10007269_pt1 | contig 16629 bp, 17 predicted proteins | sample TergutLab28metaG_2_FD_97872 | JGI IMG/M metagenome (GOLD analysis project Ga0123354, IMG submission 97872) | Labiotermes labralis P4 segment gut microbial communities from Petit-Saut dam, French Guiana - Lab288 P4 | ecosystem: Host-associated > Arthropoda: Insects > Digestive system > Gut ...
CAGCCTGCTGGCCGAGCAGAACAACATAGCCAAGCAGATCGGCGCGCTCATGGCCCAGGGCAAACGCGCCGAGGCCGAGGCAGCCAAGGCGCGCACCGGCGAGCTGAAGGAGCGTTCGCGCAAGCTCGAGGAGCAGCTCACGGTCGCCGCCGAGGAGCTCAACGCCCAGATCATCCTGCTGCCCAATTTCCCATCGGATCTGGTGCCCCCCGGGCGCACGGCCGAGGACAATGTGGTGGTGCGGCAGGGCGGCGCGATGCCCGCGCTGCCGGAGGATGCCCTGCCCCACTGGGAGCTGGCCAAAAAGTACGATATCATCGATTTCGAGCTGGGCGTGAAGATCACCGGCGCGGGGTTCCCCGTCTATAAAGGTCAGGGCGCCAAGTTGCAGCGCGCCCTGATCAACTATTTCCTCGACAGCAACAGCGCAGCGGGCTACCTCGAGGTCGAGCCCCCCGTGATGGTCAACGAGGCCTCGGGCTTCGGCACCGGGCAGATCCCCGACAAGGAGGCTCAGATGTACACCGTGCCACTCGACGGTTTTTATCTTGTGCCAACCGCAGAAGTCCCCGTCACCAATTTTTATCGCGATGTGATCCTCAACGAGAGCGACTTCCCCGTAAAGCTCACCGCCTACACCCCCTGCTTCCGCCGCGAGGCTGGCTCCTACGGCAAGGACGTGCGCGGCCTCAACCGCCTGCACCAGTTCGACAAGGTGGAGATCGTGCGCCTCGAGCACCCCGAGCGCTCCTACGCCGCGCTGGACGAGATGGTCGCACATGTCGAGGCGCTCGTAGCCTCGCTGGGACTGCCTTACCGCATCCTCCGGCTCTGCGGCGGCGACATGAGCTTCACCTCCGCCCTGACCTACGACTTCGAAGTGTTTTCCGCGGCGCAGAAGCGGTGGCTGGAGGTCTCTTCGGTATCCAACTTCGAGTCGTTCCAGGCCAACCGCCTCAAGCTGCGTTACCGCGACAGCGACAAAAAGACGCAGCTGGCCCACACCCTCAACGGCAGCTCGGTGGCCCTGCCGCGCATCGTGGCCGCGCTGCTCGAGAACAACCAGACCGCGAGCGGCATCCGCATCCCCGAGGCGCTCGTGCCCTACACGGGGTTCGACACTATCGGGTAACTGGCCGGCGGCAGCTACCCGATATTTTATTGGCAGAAATAGAAAAAAGGATTATCTTTGCGCCGTATTTCTTAAAATCTGACGACAATGGCTTATAAAATCAAAGAAGACCTTTGCACAGCTTGCGGGACTTGCATCGACGAGTGCCCCGTAGAGGCTATATCCCCGGGCGATTTCTACGTTATCGACGCTTCGACCTGCACCGACTGCGGCGCCTGCGCCAGCGTTTGCCCCGTTGAGGCCATCTTTCCGGAATAGGGCAACGCCCCTCAAAATCCGTCAGGCTGTTCCCCTCCGGGAGCAGCCTTTTTATTATGGACGACCTATTAAATAAAGTGTTGAGGGGCGTGGCGGGCTATGCTGGCGCGGGCCCGGGCGGGGGGCTCGCTCCCGAAAGCGCGCTCACCGTGGACGAGGCGCTCGACCTCTATCTCCACGCCCCGCTCGACGAACTGGCAGGCGCCGCGGACGAGCTGCGGCGCGCGATGGTCGACGACCCCGCGGTCGTAACGTGGCAGATCGACCGCAACGTCAACATCACCAACGTCTGCATCAGCGGCTGCCGTTTCTGCAACTTCCACTGCCGCCCCTCCGAGCACGAAAAAAGCTACATCACCACCATCGACCAATATCGCCGGAAGATAGAGCGCATGCTAGATCTGGGCGGCGACCAGCTGCTGCTGCAGGGCGGCCTGCACCCCGACTTGGGCATCGATTTTTACGAAAATCTCTTTCGAGAACTCAAAACGCTCTACCCCGAGGTGCGCCTGCACGCCCTCGGCGCGCCCGAGGTGGCGCATATCGCCCGCATCTCGGGATTGAGCGTGCGCCGGACGCTCGAGAGGCTCGTGGCGGCGGGGCTCGACTCGCTGCCCGGCGCGGGAGCGGAGATCCTCGACGACGAGCTCCGCCGCCGCATCTCGCCCGCCAAACCCTCGGCTGCGGCGTGGCTCGAGGTGATGGCCGAGGCGCACCACATGAATCTTCCCACCTCTGCCACAATGATGTACGGCCACCTCGAAACGCCGCGCCAGCGCATCGAACACCTTTTCCGGCTGCGCGAGTTGCAGGCGCAGCGCCCGCAGGGCACGTATGGTTTCGTCGCCTTCATTCCGTGGATCTTCCGCAGCAGCGGCACGGCGCTCGAACGCGAGGAGGGCATCGCCACACGCTTCTCGCCCACCGAATATCTGCGTACGATCGCCATCTCGCGCCTCGTGCTCAACAACATACGCAACATCCAAGCGTCGTGGCTCACCGTGGGCGGCCCCACCGCACAGATGGCGCTGCACAGCGGCGCCAACGACATGGGATCGATCATGATCGAGGAGAATGTGGTCAGCTCGGCGGGCGCGACCAGCAGTTTCGATGCCGCCGGCATCCAACGGGCGATCCGCGAGGCGGGCTTCACCCCGCGCCTGCGCGACCAGCTATATCGTTACAGGGATTAACTCTGCAACGGGCAACAACCCCAACCGAACGCTTGCAAGTGTCAAATATTCTCCATACTTTTGGAATGCATCCCGCACTGGATGATAGAAATCTTAACTATTATACAAGACCTTTTCAGAATGAAAAAACTATTTCTACTTACTTTCTTTATCGTGGCAACCGTTTTCCACGCAAAAGCACAGAACAATCTGCAAGATGTTTCTTACAACGGAGGGCTAAGACAATCGCAGTTCAATAAGCCGCGCGGTTATATGGGGCTTGTCGAAATCGGGGGCGGCCGTGGTGTCGGAACTTGGGGTGCAGATCGTGCCTCCTTTACGATGATCAACGGTTATAGAGTTATTCCGCAATTTGCATTTGGTTTCGGCATCGGGTTAGAGATGTTCGCTTACACTCGTACTGATATTGCCTATGCCAGACCTGAGGAAGAACTTGCGCTACCCGTTTTCCTGCATTTGCGGAGTGATTTCATCGACGGCAAAGTAAGCCCTTACTTTGCATTTAATGTGGGTTATAATGTGTCATTAGACAATGGCCTCTTCGACGGGCTTATGCTTGAGCCTACTTTGGGTGTCAGTTTCAATATTGGCCATAAAAATCGTATGACAGCAGGGGTTAGCATAATAAGTAATCGTGTTAAGTATTACTACGCCTATTATCCCAGCTATCAACCTTATTTGAAAACGGCTATGGGTGCTGCCGTCAAACTTAAAATCGGATTTTCATTCTAACGCTGGGACTACCCTCCGCACTTAATTCACCGCCACAGTAGGTTTTTCCGAGGCCTCTTCCATCTCCACCTGTAGAGCGACCATCTTGATCGCCGTGGCGGCGGCCTCCTCGCCCTTGTTGCCCAAACGGCCGCCGGCGCGGTCGAGGGCCTGCTGAATATTGCCGGTGGTGAGCAGCCCGAAAGCCACGGGCATGTTCCACGAGATGGCCAACTGCGTGATACCCTGTGTGGCCCCTTGGCAGATATAGTCGAAATGGGGCGTTTCGCCCTGCACCACGCACCCGAGCGCGATCACGGCGTCCACATCGGTATATTCGGCCAGAAACTGCACCCCGAGCGGCAACTCGAAAGCGCCGGGAACGCGCTTGACGGTGATGTTGGAGATGTCGCATCCCGAGCGCGTGAGCACACGGATCGCGCCGTCGAGCAACGCCTCCGTAACCTCGCCGTTCCACTCCGAAACGACAATGCCGAAACGCATTTCGGCCGCCGAAGGGAGCTTATTTTTTACAGATAAATTCTTAGTGGCCAACTTGCTGCGCCTCCCCGATGAATTTGTCGATGTCCCTCGCCTCCAGGCTCTGGGGGTAGTCCCTCTTCACGCGCTCGAAGGCGCGGATGGCCTCGGGGCCCTTGCCCTGCAACACGAGCATCAAGCCCAATTTGCGCAGGTAGTAGGGGGTGGTGAAGGAGTTGGCGGCGGCATCCACGGCCTTGCGGTATTTGTCGGCCGCGCCGGCGTAATCGCCTCGCTGCGAAATGATATCACCCTGCAAACCGTAGTTCTGGGCGCCGATCACGCGGCCGGGAACCCCGTCGACGTGCCGGTAGGCCGTGAGGAATTTCATCGCGTTGTCCATATCGCCCAGATGCAGGTAACATATTCCGGCATAGTGCCTTGCCATGTTGCCCTGCGGCGTGGAGCCGAATTTGTCGATCACCTGCAGGAAGCCGGCGTTGTTGCCGTCGCCGTTGAGCGCCACCTTGAACGAGTCGACGGCGAACATCTGCTCGGCCACGTAGGCCATGTTGGCGGCGCGCTGGCTGCGGGGCTGCATGTAGAGATATTTGTAGCCGAAGTACGCCCCGACCACCACTACTATCGCCACGAGGATGGTTACGAGGGTCTTGCTGTTCTTCTCGAAGAAGAGCTCCACGCGGCCTATGGCCGATCCGATGGCCTCTTCTGTGCCCTGCGCCTCGTGGTGTTTGGGCTCCACCTTGCCTGCCATCGGGGCCGATTTGACGGGTTTGGCGGGTGCGGCGGGATGGACAGGATGGGCCGTTGCCGGTTTTGCGGCCACCGGTTTGGAAGCGGCGGGCTTTTTGGCAGGTTTTGGAGCCGCCGGTTTTGCAGACTTGGGAGCGGCGGGTTTTACAGATTTGTCAGCCGGTTTCGCGGCAGTGAGCTTGGCGCCCTTATTGGTATCTTTTGCAGCCATAATGGTTGAAAATTACAAAAACGTCCACAAAAATAGATATTTTTGGTGAATCGGCAAAGAAATATTTTTTGCTTACCTTTGGGCTGCCATGTAAAGCTGTCATGTACCTTCGCAAATTATCGGTCATATCGTTCAAAAACATCGACGGGGCGGCGTTCTCGTTCACCCCGGGCGTCAACTGCCTAGTGGGCGACAACGGCGCGGGCAAGACCAACCTCCTGGACGCCATCCACTACCTGTCGATGAGCAAGAGCGCCCTCGGGATGACCGACACCCAGTCGCTCGGCCACGGCGCGGAATTTTTCGTGCTGGAGGGCGAGTATGGCGAGGCGGGCGACGACCCGGCGGCGGGCGACGGCGGGCAGTCAGCGGCGGGGCGAAGCGAGCGGATACTCTGCACATTCAAACCCCAGACGGGCAAAAAACTCAAGCGCGGCGAGAAGGAATATCAACGCGCCTCGGAGCATATCGGACTGATACCGATAGTGATCGTTACGCCCTCCGACTCCTCGCTGGTGAGCGACGAGGCCGAGCAGCGCCGCCGCTTCCTCAACAGCTTCCTCTCGCAGACCGACCGCGACTATCTCGCCACGGTGGTGCGTTACAACCACCTGATGGCCGAGCGCAACCGGCTGCTAAAGAGCTATTCATCCTCCTCCGAGGAGCTTTTGGACGTGCTCGACATGCAGCTCGCCGCGGCGGGCGAGCTGATCCACGCCCGCCGCGCGGCCCTCGTCGAGGAGCTCACGCCCTTGGTCGAGGAGTTCTACAAAACGCTCTCGGACGACTCCGAAACCGTGTCGCTCGAATATCAAAGCCAAGTGAACCAGACGCTTATGGCGGAACTCTTGGAGCGTTCGCGCGAGAAGGACGCGGCACTGGGCTTCACCACCGCGGGCATCCATCGCGACGACCTCGCTCTGCGCATCGGCGGCTACCCGCTACGAAAATACGGCTCGCAGGGGCAGCAGAAGTCGCTGCTGGTGGCGCTCAAACTCGCGCAATATACCATCCTCGGGCGCAAATGCAACACGCGGCCCATCCTGCTGCTCGACGACCTGTTCGACAAGCTCGACCTGCAACGCGTGGAGCGGCTGCTCTCGCTGGTCTGCTCGCCGGAGTTCGGGCAGGTCTTTATCGCAGACTGCAACAAGCTGCGCCTCGAAGAGCTGCTCGAACGCCGCGCCATCCCCCACTCGCTGTTTCGCATCGACGGCGGCGCGGTGAAAGAAACTGAAGGGTTATGAGGCGGCAGCAACCGGTGCGCATAGGCGAGCTCTGGGGCGACTTCCTCGCGGGGGCGCCGACCATCGCGCGCAAGATCGCCGAGGCGAAGGTCTCGGATGTGTGGCCCGCGGTGGCGGGGCCGGCCATCGCCGCCTACACCACCTCGGTAAAAGTGGAGCGCGGGGTGGCCCATATCGCCATCAGCTCCGCCCCGGCGCGGCGCGAGGCCTTCGCCCGCCGCCAGCAGATGCGCGACGAGATCAACCGCCTGCTCCGGCTGGACGTTCTGAAAACAGTCATAATAAAATGATAACCAGAGATTACCAGGTGCGTGTGCGCTACAAGGAGACCGACGCGATGGGCATCGTGCACCACTCCAACTACCCGGTCTACTACGAGCAGGCGCGCACCGAGTTCCTGCGCAGCTTCGGCACCACCTACAAGGCGCTCGAGGAGCGCGGGGTGATGCTGCCCATCTCCGAAATAACGATGAAATTCCTGCGCCCGGCCCGCTACGACGACGTGCTCACGGTGCGCATCACCCTGCCCGAGCTCCCCGCCGCGCGCCTTATCTTCGACCACGAGATCTACAACGAGCGGGGCGAACTGCTCAACACGGGGCGCGTGGTGCTGGGCTACGTCGACGCCGCCACCCGACGCCCCTGCCGCGCCCCCGCCGACCACGTCGCGCTGTTCCGGGCGTATTTCTGAAAATCTGCTCCCTATTGGCGAACGCAACGGACAGAATAACCGCAATTACGTAAAAAGTATTCGCTCGTGCCGGCGGAGTTGATTTGGAAGTACAGGATATACACGTCTTCGGTAGACATTCTTGGCGAACTCGACACGTAGCGCCCGATGATGCCTGCATCGGTTAACGCTCCGGTGAGGTCGCGCTCGCCCGCAGCGGGAAGGAAGATCGAAGCGCCGGAAACATTGTCCGTAAACCTTTGGCCATTGACACCGTTCACGGCAGTCCAAACATTAGTAACATAGGCAGGATTAAACAGTGTCGCCTGCTCATCTTTGGTCGGCACACGCCAACCCGAGGGGCATGGATCGTTGGCGGTATCCCAAGTATCGCCGCTCGGGGCGGTGGAGTCCCAACCGGTAACGGTGGCGCCGGTAGCGGACCAAGCCTTGCTACGGTTCCATTGGTAGAACATCCCGTAGTCTTCGGGCTTGGCGGCAAATGTGCCGGTGGCATCGACATTACACTCGGCCCAAACCACGCCGTTGATTGTAATGCCGTTGGCCTGGTTGTCGGAAGTTTGGTCGTCCGACGAGCCATCGCCACTCTTGCTGCATTCAGCGAATATCACCGTCAACGCCAGCGCCGCGGCGGCTAAAATAAGTCTACTCTTTTTCATCTGTTTACACATAATTATACAACAAATATAATTGTTTTTTGAATAATGAACGCCTGCTGCTGAAAAATTTCCCGCCAATATCGACATTAATGACAAAATGTCATGCGCAACACCTCTGGCACGCTTATTGTCCGTTGCGGGGATAAACAAAAACCCAACGCACTATGACAAACGGCAAAATCGGGGTAACGACCGAGAACATCTTTCCCATTATCAAGAAATTCCTCTATTCCGACCACGAGATTTTCCTGCGCGAGCTGGTCTCGAACGCCGTCGACGCCACCCAGAAGATCAAGGCGTTGGCCTCGGCGGGCGAGGCCAACGTGGAGCTGGGCGACCTGACGGTGCGCGTGGCGCTCGACACCGCCAAAAAGACCCTCACCATATCGGACGCGGGGCTCGGCATGACCGCCGAAGAGGTGGGCAAATATATCAACCAGATAGCTTTCAGCAGCGCCGACGAGTTCATGAAAAAGTACGGCGACGCCGCCATCATCGGCCATTTCGGACTGGGTTTCTACTCAGCGTTCATGGTGGCCGACCGCGTGGAGCTGCGCACGCGCTCCTATGTCGACGGGGCCAAAACGGTCGTGTGGAGCTGCAGCGGCACGCCCGAATTCACCCTCGAAGAGACGGACGAGCCGCTCGACCCGGGCGCGGTGGCGGCGGGCGGCCCGGCAGATGGGCAACGCACCCGCGGCACGGACGTAACGCTCTACCTGTCAGACGACAGCGCGGAATTCAACGACAGCGGGTGCATCCTCGGCCTACTGCGCAAATATTGCCGTTTCCTGCCCGTACCCATCGCCTTCGGCAAGGAGCAGGAGTGGAAGGAGGGCAAGATGGTCGACACCGACAAAGACCGTATCATCAACAAGACCAACCCCTTATGGATGCGCAAGCCGGCCGAAGTGAAGCCCGAGGAATACGATGAATTCTACCGCGAGCTCTACCCCGGAAGCGAGGAGCCGCTGTTCAGCATCCACCTCAACATCGACTACCCGTTCAACCTTACGGGCATCCTCTACTTCCCCAAGATCACCAGCAGCATCGAGCTGCAACGCAACAAGATACAGCTTTACAGCAACCAAGTCTTCGTTACCGACTCGGTGGAGGGCATCGTGCCCGAGTTCCTCACCCTGCTGCACGGGGTGATCGACTCGCCCGACATCCCGCTCAACGTCTCGCGCAGCTACTTGCAGAGCGACTCGAACGTGCGGAAAATTTCGGGCTACATCACCCGCAAGGTGGCCGACAAGCTCGCCGCGCTCTTCACCGAAGACCGCGCCGCGTTCGAGAAAAAGTGGGACGACCTGAAGATTTTCATCCAGTATGGCGTGGTGAGCGACGAGAAATTCGCCGAAAAGGCACCCGAGTTCCTGCTTCTGAAAAACACTGAAGACAAATACTTTACCCTCGCTGAGTATAAGGAACTTATCGCCGCGAACCAGACCGACAAGGATGGCCAACTGGTCTATCTCTATGTGGACGATGCCACCGACAAGCACAGCTTTGTGGAGGGCGCGCGCGCCAAAGGGTATGATGTGTTGGCGATGGGTGGGCAGCTCGACAACCACTTCATCGGCTGGTTCGAGCACAAGCACGAGGGCGCGCGCTTCGTGCGTGTCGACTCGGGGGTGGCCGACAGCCTCATACCCAAGGAGAACGCCGAGGGTGTGGCGCTCACCTCGCAGCAGCAGGAGATCATGCGCCCCGTGTTCGAGGCGCAGCTGCCCACAGGAGCCGGAAGGGCGGGAGCCGCGGGAGCCGCGGGAGCCACGGGGGCCACGGGGGCCGCGGGGGCCGCGGGGGTTGCCGGGTCAGCCGGCGAGGGCAAGGCGACTTGGCACGTGCAATTCGAGGCGATGGCCGCCGACGAGATGCCGGTGGTCGTCACGCGGGGCGAATATATGCGCCGCATGAAGGACATGGCCGCCACGAGCTCCGACCCCATGAGCCGCTTCTACGCCGGCATGCCCGACGACTACACTCTCGCTGTGAATGGCAACCACCCGATGATCGTCGACTTGCTTGGCCAAGTAGAGAAGGACTATGGCGACGGGCTGCAAAAAGTCAATGACAAGATCGAGGCTGCCGTGGCCAAACAGAACGCCATCTCGCAGCTTATCTCGGCCAAGAAACCCGAAGACGTTACGGAAGACGAGAAAAAGGAGCGCGACGAGGCGTTCGCAAGCGTGGACAAGCTGCGCGGCGAACGCGACAAACGCCTCGCCGATATCGGCGCGAAGAACGAAAAGATAAGCCAGCTGGTCGACTTGGCGCTGCTTTCGAGCGGCATGCTCAAAGGCGAGAAGCTCACTGGATTTATCCGCCGGAGCGTGGAGATGATCAAATAAAAATGTGAAAAATTGAAATCGCAGCAAAAAAGTTTTGCTGTGTCGAATATTTATCGTAATATTGCAATGTTAAAATATAAGTCCGTCTGATCATGGGAGCTACAAAAACAGAACATTATTCTGACGTTCAGAATGATATTGCAAAGATAGCCAAAGCGTTGGGGCATCCTGCAAGAATAGCTGTCATAGAGTACCTTATAAAGGTGAACGCTTGCATTTGCGGTGACATTGTAAACGAATTGCCCTTGGCGCAGCCGACGGTTTCCCAACATCTGAAAGAGTTGAAAAACGCGGGGATCATTAAAGGCGAGGTCGAGGGCAATTCCGTTTGTTACTGCATCGATAAAAAGGCGCTTGAAAAGATCATCGGCTATTTTTCCGAAGCGTTGGCCAAATTGCAAGATCAAGTCGAATGTTGCCAATAAAGAAAATCTTAGTGCTTTGCACAGGCAACAGTTGCCGCAGCCAGATAGCCGAAGGATATTTGCGGCACTTTGCAGGCGACAGGGCCGAAATTTACAGCGCGGGCATTGAAACGCACGGCGTGAATCCCCGTGCCGTGGCAACCATGAAGGAGGACGGCATAGACATATCGGGCCACACATCGAACAACGTGGACGAATACCGGGACATTGATTTCGACTATGTTATAACCGTTTGCGACAACGCCCGCGAACGCTGCCCGTACTTCCCGACCAAAGCCGTGAAGTTCCACCAAAATTTTCCCGATCCCGCCAGAGCGACAGGGACGGAAACTGAGATCATGGGAGAATTCCGCCGTGTGCGGGATATGATAAAAGAGTATTGCAAACAATTTAAACTTTAAAGAGATGAAAAACTGGTATCCTGTGTTGGACATGGAAACTTGCGAAGAGTGCGGCAAGTGCGTGGAAAAATGTTCCACGGGCGTTTTCGATAAAAGCAGCCCGAGAACCCCCGTTATTGTCTATCCCGATGGCTGTAAGGACGGCTGCCACGGTTGCGGCAATCTTTGTCCGACCGGTTCGATCACCTATTTCGGCGAAAATACAGGATGGACGTCTCCCAATAAAAAAAGTCGCAATATCATGACACGCGAAGAACAGATCAGGGAATTGGTGAAGCAGCGCTACAACGACTTGGCCATGTTGGACAAGGCCTCGGTGTCGTGTTGCTGCAACCCGATGACACCCGCCGCGCCCTCGAAGAAAGTTTTCACCCTGATGAGCGAGAATTACAGCAAGCTCAAAGGCTACAACAAGGACGCCGATCTGGGCTTAGGCTGCGGACTGCCAACGCAATACGCCCGCATACAAAAAGGCGACACGGTCGTCGACCTGGGCAGCGGTGCTGGCAACGACTGCTTCATCGCCCGCGAGGAGACGGGCGCAGAAGGACGCGTGATCGGCATAGACTTCGCCCCGCAGATGATCGCCCGGGCGAGGGCCAACGCCGCCAAACGGGGTTTTACGAATATCGAATTTCTGGAGGGCGACATCGAGAACATGCCCCTGCCCGACATGACCGCCAACGTGGTGGTGAGCAATTGCGTGCTGAACTTGCTGCCGAGCAAAGACAAGATATTCAAAGAGATATATCGTGTATTGAAACCCGGCGGCCATTTCTGCATTTCGGACGTGGTGCTCGACGGGGTTTTCCCGAAAGAGTTCACCGACAACGCCGCGATGTATGCGGGTTGCATCGCCAGCGCCATCCAACGCGCTGATTATCTGGGCGAGGTCGAAAAGGCCGGCTTCGCCGGCATCAAGGTCGAACGGACAAAGACGATAACCATCCCCGACGAGGTGTTGCAGGAGCATCTGGACGAGGCCACCATCGAAAAATACCGCGCGGGGAACGTGGGGATATATTCTATCACAGTTACGGGGAGACGCAGCGGCATGTAGCCGCCCTACCTGATCCCCGCGCGGTCGAGGGCCTGGCGGTAGAGCGCGGCGCGGTGGTTGTGCTCGGCCAGCGTGAGCGAAAAGTCGTGATAGCCCGAGAAGTCTGGGCGGGCGCAAAAATAGAGATAGTTGTGGCGGCTGTAGCCGAGCACCGCGTCTATCGCCCGCACCGAGGGCATCGAGATCGGCCCCGGCGGCAGGCCCGGATATTTGTAGGTGTTGTAGGGCGAGTCGACCGCCAAATGCCTGTCCAGGATGCGTTTGAGCGTGAAATCGCCCACCGCGAACTTTATCGTGGGATCGGCCTGCAGAGGCATCCCAGCATGCAGGCGGTTCATATATACCCCCGCCACCTTGGGCATCTCGTCGGCCATTTTAGTCTCTTCGTAAACTATAGAAGCTAAAGTGATTACCTGCTCGCGCGTGAGGCCTGTCCCCGCGAGTTTGGCGGTGCGCTCCGCGTTCCAGAAGCGATCATACTCCTTGCGCATCCGCTCCACGAACGCCTCGGGGGTGGTCGTCCAATAAAGCTCGTAGGTGTCGGGAATGAACATCACCATGAAAGTTTGCGGCGAGAAACCCATCCGCGCGGCGGTCGCCGGGTCGGCGAAAATGGCGGCAAAGGCGGCCGAATCGGATTCGAGCTGGCGCGCGAGGCTGCCGGCAAGGCCCGCCAGCGAGCGCTGGTTGTTGAAGGTAACTTTTATGGGGTTTTGCAGGCCATGTTTGAGGATGCGCGCCACGCGCAGGTAGCTCATCCCCCGCGTGAGACGGTAGGCCCCCGGATGGTAGCTGTGCTCGTCCATACGCAGCAGCTTCATCGCGAGGCGCATGCGCGCGGGGCTGCGGAACGCGCCGCCGTTGAGGGCGCCGTTGCCCGAGGTGCCGCCGGGAGTGCCACGGCCCAAGGCCCCGCCACCCGAAGCCCCTCCCCTCGCGATCGAATCTCGTAATGTGCGGATGTCGCCCCCCGTGGGCAAGTGCAGCGTATAGTCGCGGCTTAACGCCGGCGTTGTCAGGGCTATATATTGCCACGAGGCCGCCACTGCGATCGCCAGAGCTAACAGGACTACAAGCCCCAATATTTTCCGCCGACGCTTCCGGACGGCGCCTTTGCGCGTTTGCGCGACACTCTTACGCTTTTGCATGGCGCAAAGGTAAGCGATTTACGAAAAAATGATTACTTTTGTGCGGGGTAAGTCTTATACGGCCAGCTCCTGCTGAATCCCCCCAGGCGCGGAAGTGAGCAAGGGTAGGCGGTTGAGCGGCGCGATATAAGTAGCTTACCCCATTTTTTTGAGGCACCAAGGAGGGCACCGTTATGATAATAAAAATTTACTCCAACAACCCCGACCCGCGGCGCATCGGGCAGGTGGTGGAGATCCTGCGCAACGACGGGGTGATCATCTACCCCACCGACAGCGTCTACGCCTTCGGCTGTTCGCTCACCAGCAGCAAGGCCATCGAACGCATCTTGGCCATCCGCGGCAAGAAGAGCGAGGAGCTCACCGTGGCGTGCGCCGACCTGAGCCAGATCGCCTCCTGCACGAGGGTGGACAACGAAACGTTCCGCGTCCTGAAGCGCAACCTCCCCGGCCCCTTCACCTTCATCCTGGGCGCCGGCTCGAAGATGCCGGCCAAGGCGCTCGAAAAACGCAAGACGATAGGGGTGCGTATCCCGGGACACTCCGTGTCGCAGCAGATAATCAAGGAGTTGGGCAACCCCATGATCACCGCTTCGGTGAAGAACGCCGAGGAGGAATATACCACCGACCCCGAACTTATCGAGGAGCTTTACGGCAAGCTGGTCGACGCCGTGATAGACGGAGGGTACGGCCAGCGGATCCCCACCGCGCTGGTCGACCTGTCGGGCGACGAGGTGCAGGTGTTGCGCGAGGGCAAGGTGGGTGTGGTGTTATAAAACGAAAAGTATGGAAGAGCAAAATATTCCGAAGAGTTTTTGGGGGGATGCGGCCCGCGCCGGCGGCGTAGCCGGTGTGGCTTTAGTGGCATTAATGCTGATAATCAGCTCTGTGCAGGCCAAGTCGGCGAGCCTTATCGTGGATTCCATAAGCCACTGGACCGAATTTTTCATCATATTCATGTCGATCCTGCTCTTCGGCAAGATGAGGGCCGCAAAATACGGCGCGGCGGGCTTCACCTACGGCCAGAGCATAGGCTACACCGCCGCCATGATGCTCTTCGCGGGTTTCCTCTACGGCTTGGGGATGTTCATCACTTTCAGATATGTAGACCCGGCGCAAATGCAGCAGATGATCGCCGTCAACACAAGGGCCTATACCGCCATATATGGCTCGGCACCCGGCGAGGATATCCTCGACAGAATGCGCGCGATGTACGGCAGCCCGGTGTTTTACGCCTTCGCCGGCATAGCGGGAATGTTGGTCTACGGCCTTTTCGTGTCGCTCTTCGTCTCGGTATTCGTCAGAACCCCTCAAAGGCGCGCATAATATGGACATTTCGGTTGTCGTTCCGCTGCTCAACGAAGAGCAATCGTTACTCGAATTGCACACTTGGATCAAACGGGTGATGGATGCGGAAGGTTTCAGTTATGAGGTGATTTTTGTCGACGACGGCAGCCGCGACGGTTCGTGGGCGCAGATCGAGAAGATCGCCGCAGCCGATGCGAACGTGCGCGGCATCCGCTTTCGGCGCAACTACGGCAAGAGCGCCGCGCTCTACTGCGGCTTCGACGCCGCCGGGGGTGATGTGGTCATAACGATGGACGCCGACCTGCAGGACTCCCCCGACGAGATCCCCGCCCTCTACCGGATGGTCGCCGAGGATGGGTTCGACATGGTCTCGGGGTGGAAGAAGGAGCGCCACGACCCCATCGGCAAACGCCTGCCCAGCAAACTGTTCAACTGCACGGCGCGTTGCGCCTCGGGCATCCGGCTGCACGACTTCAACTGCGGCTTAAAAGCCTACCGGAGCGACGTGGTCAAATCGATAGAGGTCTACGGTGAGATGCACCGCTTCATCCCCATCCTCGCCAAGCGGGCGGGGCACGGGCGCATCGGTGAGAAGGTGGTGCAGCACCGAGCCCGCGAGTATGGCCACTCCAAATATGGCTGGGAACGCATGATAAAGGGCTACTTGGACCTTGTCACCGTTATGTTCATGTCCAAGTTCGGCCGCAGCCCGATGTACTTTTTCGGCTCGCTCGGCACGCTCATGTTCCTGGCCGGCGGCGTGGCGACGGTGTGGATCATCGCAGACAAACTCATAAAACAGGCCGCCGGCGTGGCGGTGCGCGGCGTGACGGACCAGCCCCTGTTCTACCTCTCCATGCTGGCGATCATCCTCGGGGTGCAGTTCTTCCTGGCGGGCTTCATCGGCGAGCTGGTCAACCGCAACTCCGGCGACCGGAACAGGTATTTGATAGACAAAAAGATATGAAAAGGCCTAAGCTCATTTTAGTTGCCGCGACGATACTGACGATGGCATTCGCAGGGTGTAGCAAAGAGAAATCCCCCGCCGCCCCTGCTTTCACCGTAACGTTCAACAGCAATGGCGGCAGCGCGGTCGAGCCGCAGAAAGTACCCGGGGGCGAAACGGCGGCCGAACCCGCAGCCCCAACCAAGACGGGCAACTCTTTCGGCGGCTGGTTCACCGACAACAACACTTTCGTCTACAAGTGGGACTTCGCCAACCGCCCCGTAACATCCGATATTACGCTCTATGCCCAATGGCTCGTGAACATGCGCACAGTCGCCTTCGACAGTAACGGTGGCAGCGCGGTCGAGCCCCAAGCCGTAGCCGAAGGCGGCTCTCTGAGCGAACCCACCGCCCCCGCCAAACCGGGCAACTCTTTCGGCGGATGGTTCACCGACAACGGCACCTTTACCGCACAGGTGACTTTTCCCTACACCGTTTCCACCGACGTAACCTTTTACGCCAAATGGATTCCCAACACGGTTACCGTCAGTTTCGACACCAACGGCGGGAGCACCGTCGATCCCATTACCGGCATAAGCTATGGCAGCGTGATCACCGAACCCGCACAACCCACCAAAGCAGCCAATATTTTTGCCGGCTGGTTTCTCGACAACGGCACTTTTGCAAGCAGGGTGATCTTTCCATATACCGTTACCTCCACTGTTACGCTCTACGCCAAATGGCTCGATGCAAATGCATGGGTCGAGATCCGCACAGCCGCCGATTTGGATGCCGTCAGAAATAATCTCATGGGCAACTATATGCTTATGAACGACATATCGCTGGCTGGCTACAGTGCCGGCACGGGATGGAAACCGATAGGAGGTGACGAAGACGGAGCATCCTTTACAGGCAAATTCGACGGTGGCGGCCATAAGATAACAGGCCTGACCATCAACAGACCTTCGGAAATGGTTGTTGGCCTATTCGGAAATCTTTCCAGCGGGGCCATAAGCAATCTCGGAGTGGAGATCGCTACCGGAAATGTTACCGGCAGCCAAGAAGCCGGCGGTATAGCGGGAACCATGAGTAACAGCACAATAACCAACTGCTACAGCACGGGGAATGTTTCTTCGCTCGGGGGATATGCTTTTGCCGGCGGCATAGTCGCCTTTGCAACCAGTAGCACAATAACCAATTGTTACACCACGGGAAATATTTCTTCTCCTTACGAGTCCGGCGGCATAGGTGCGTTTGTAAATGGCAACACAATAACCGGCTGTTACAGCACCGGGAGTATTACCGGTGGAATGTCAGGCGGCATAGCCGGCCGTTTATTTAGCGGCACAATAACCAATTGCGCCGCCATCAATCCCACTATCAGTGCATCGAGCGCGGGGCGTATAGCGGGTGTCATCAGCGGTGGCAGTGCCTCCAATAACTTCGCGCTGGATGTTATGGCTGTCGCCGGTGGCGGAGTGTTCAATGCCTCGGATCCGATGTCCTATGGTGTCAGCAAACCGATAGAGCTGCTGCAAACGCAAGCTACCTACGACGGCGCGGTCAACGGCGACGGTTTGGGTGGCCTCGGCTGGCAATTCGGCACCGACGACGCCCATCCGTGGCAAATG
>Ga0123354_10007270_pt1 | contig 16628 bp, 14 predicted proteins | sample TergutLab28metaG_2_FD_97872 | JGI IMG/M metagenome (GOLD analysis project Ga0123354, IMG submission 97872) | Labiotermes labralis P4 segment gut microbial communities from Petit-Saut dam, French Guiana - Lab288 P4 | ecosystem: Host-associated > Arthropoda: Insects > Digestive system > Gut ...
GTTTCTCGGAAGTGTCAGTACACACATACCATACTACATGGTTAGTCATAATCCAGAAGATCTACTGTCGTAAAAACCCTCAGATCTTTGAAATTTATTATATGAGATAGCAAGAAAAATGTAAATATGCAAAAGCACAAACTTAAATTGATGCATATGCATAATTAACCATCTCTAAACAACAAATTTCTTCCTGAAAAACTAACACAGCAACATGAAATTCACCACATTTTATGGAACCAGAAGGTTCCATACAGTTATCACAAAAACCTGTATGATTTGAATGTGCAAACCTAAATTCCTGGATGTTATTCACAATTTATAACAGATCTGGACACCACCTTCTTATTCCTTAAGAGCAAATATTTATGTTGACGTGGGGGACCTGGCATTTATATTACCTACTACAAATATAAACCAGTACAAACTTCCAGTGTATGGTGCCTTAATCTCAGTTACTTATATAAATGACAACAGAAATAACAAAATATTTGGCAACTATATATGTTGAAACTCAACTTCTTTCTTGAAAAACATGACAAGTGTCCTATTCTAAAACTGTTACAGTAATGCAGTGATTTTTTTAAATTTCCTGCAGTCTCCAACCATACATTTCTTCTGTTCAAATATGACCAGCATCATTTTCATCACACATGGACCAGCATTCAAAACATGTCATACGCCCATGACAGGGAGGAGTTCTGACGGTTTATTGGGAAGCTCAAACGAAAATTAACTAAATCAGCTTCTAGCATCCTTATTTCCTCTAGCCTCACAAGACAGTTCTGCGTACCGCATTAACCTAATAACATCACTAACACGCAATATTTCTGCCCCTGAAACGCAGATGATAGATTTTTAGCCGGAACAAAAAATCAATAAACTTAGGCTACGGTTCACACGAACAGCTGATGGATATGCGATACCTCATTACAGAGACACAAATGGGGCCTAGGCACATATAATCGTAGAATAAAAATCTCTGATATTGCATACTTATTACACACACTACTCTTCCCTACAGTGACCGAATAAAATCTTACGCGGGCAGGGTACCCTTTTCACGTCTCAATTTCGTCTAAGTTAGGTTATGGGAGCCCTTTTAACCATCTTACTGACAAGGTGTAACCTAAAAACATGAATCATACGGTCATTTGCATTTGTAAGGCATTTCGACAAAACAATGCAAATTAATTCAATTTACATTCTTTCGACACTGACAAATCGTGCTCCATCAAGTGAAAAGTACTTAATTGGAATTTATGCGTAAACACGCTGCATACATCGTAATACACTTAACTTCCATCCAAAAGCACGTAAAGTTGAATGTACCATTCTGCGAATGTACGAAAACCACTTCTCCACTGGGTCTACACTTACCTGCGCAATGCCATTCCTTTGTGACATCGGTGCTTTCTTTGCGGAGGTTTTGTAGCTTTACACTTAGTTCTAAATGCGGGCACTCCATCTTCTTTCAATTATGTACACACAAAGTTCATTACAATGAAACTGAAGTTCGATTTATACACAGAAATGATATCAGTGCTACACACTACCTCCTCCCTACCCAATCTCGACCCAAACTACGGGTCACAACACTCGAGCTCAAGAACCTACTTGTATCCTTGCGCGTTGCCAAAATCGTTTGCCTCGATAGGTCCGTACGGTCTTTTTTGGCATTGAAGCAGAGCAATGATTCATAATAATGACGAATTAAACAAAATTATGAATCCCACAGACTTCACTGTAACGTACCATTGAATTATTAAATAAATCGATACAGTCCCAAACAATTACATGAATACTGTATTAACGGTTTCAAGGTCTGGGACTTCCTATCTCCAGATTTGTCACATTTTTCCCGCATTAATATGGGAAATCTTCCGCACTGTCGTGTTAAACTCCACGCATCCTTGCAATGAGGTCGTCGCTGGAAACGATGCTCTGCTAAGTCAGTCGCATTTCAGTCTTCCAGCCTACTCCTGACATAACCTATTCAACACCAATTGGTTTGCAGTATCACAGACTTCCCTTGCAACTCAGTTACTGTTTTCTACAAGTTCTACCAACGCTGTAACTATGTCACTAGCCCCACCCACCACCCCCAATACCACTACATACATCTGCTATGCCACAAAATAGAAGTCCTTATGGAAAATCATTGATATGGTTTGTATGGGAAATTATAGGTACAAACATTACAGAAAAAATAAATGTCTTTATATCAGTACACTTTATTTAAAAAAGACATAACTGAAACATGTTCATGGACGCCGTCCAAAAGACTGGGTAGCAGGTTGAGTAAGCTGCAGACCAATAATGTTATTGAAATCCTGAAAACAGATAACAGTAATCATATACAATATTGCACTTATGGACAAAGAAGTAAAATACGCAATAACTGTAAATCTCCCTACCAGCATCTTCAGCATTTCCTTTGTTTCAGGGTCCACCTCAATAATGTCATGCTCGAGGGCAGACACCTCCGGAACGTAGTTGTCACGACGTTCCCTCTCCTCTTCTTGCAGTTTTATGGAGATACCACGTACCTGGCTATGACGCAGGCGCTTCATGAGATGTGTGACAAAGCTAATTACAAAGCACAAACGAAACAGATTAATTACTATGAACTCATGGCCCTGAAGAAGGAAAGTGAAACTGCAGTTCTCACTTATGTGGAATGTTTAAGAGAGCAAGCCACTGGGCACTAAGGTTAATTGGTTTGCATCACACTGGCAACCAATTCACCACTTGCACACAACTTAACAAATGTTGGTTTCAGGTCCCACGGTTTTCATCAGTGAACCTTTACTGACTATCCTGACCAACTACTTCACAGAGGTGAGAGAAGAAGAGAAAGTTGACACCAATATGGCAGGCATGAGTGAGAATGGCTTTGGAGGTGTTGCTGCAAGGCGTGAGCTTCAAGTGCAGTTTCAAAGATTTTGCTGCAGATGATGTGCTGCCCTGTGACTTACAGAGCTCTCTCACACTAAATGCTACTTAAAAGATACAATGGTGATAAGAAGGCAATATGATTAGCTAACAATGAATGAACCCAATTTTCAAACAGGACCCCACACACTGAACACAACACGATTATATGTTCACAAAGGGCCAATATGATACAATGATTCTGCATGCTGTGTTATCTGTCACTCTCATAAGCATATCACCGTACAAGGCAGTAATCTTGCATGCTTATAAAACACCTTACTAGTTTCTGCTTGTAAGCTTGCAACTATTAATCCTGTGGAAAATGTTGGGGCACACTCCATTTTGTATGACTGGAAGATCCTGCTTATCCAAGAAAGGTCAAAATTTAAAATTTTCTTGTGCTGACCTGCATACATTATCTAAACCTTTCCGTGACCTAGTCTAGTTCCATGGTTACAATAGAATTGCCACTCTCATGACCCCAAAACTTCTTATCTCCTTTAGCCTATTCTCATTAACCATATAATAAATATGCCCTTTCTCTTAGGACACATTCATATGGAAACAATGCATACTGTCCAAGTCAATAACGTCAAGTGTGTGTAGCATATATCGTACGGTGAAGGTAAATTTCAACCAAATGGCCACAAAGACCCAGAGGGGGAGTAGAAGTACAGCTCCTACTATTCCTGTAAACTCAGCACTATATGGGGGTAGGTGGTTAACTCATGAACCAGCCACTTTACTCCCAGGAAAAACCCGGTACCCAATATATAGGAGGTGGGATGGGTCCCGGGGCTGGTCAGGATGGGTGCAGAAAATCTCGCCCCCACCAGGATTCCATCCCCAGGTCATCCAGCCCGTAGCGAGTCGCTATACCAACTTAAATATCCTGGCCCACCATATCATATTGTACTGTATGTATTGTATCATCACCATGCTGCAACTATATTGAAAATAGTGTCTTGTGTGTAAGCAGCCTTCATGAGCACTGAACATCTAGTGACGGTAGCCGTAAGGTGGAGGACACAGGACGTCCTTGTGAAGTTCAAGCAAACGTTCCAGAACAGTGATGAAGTGTGTCTAGGAAATAGACAAGTTTGATACAGGACTGGCACATACATGCACCAAACAAATTCCTTTGGCCTCATTTTTTGATGGTCCATTATGACTTGTGTTTAATACATTTTTCTTTGGCACTGGAGTAAATGTTCCCTGATAATATGTGTGTTCTTTATGATTCAAATAGCATTACATAATTGCTTGGGCTAAAAAAAAAAGCTGATCCAAGAAATGAACCAAGCTTTGAACACTTCCCTTGTAAAGTTATACCCTGTAAGAAGTCTTTTTTTTTTTAACTTCTTGAGCTGCCACCATCTGTTTCTTGTTTGTCTTCTTAGTCAACTTCCCTGCCTTGACTTACTTTTCTTTTACTATCCATTCTGTTTTCAAGACCATTCCATTCAACTGACTTACTCTGACAAATTAAAGTATATCTAAATCTATAAACTAAACTAAACTCCGTGGCTCTTAGTCCGCACGCGAACTATACCGACAGAGCGGCCGCCACCGGTCGACGAAGTTAGTGCCAACTTTTGCGGACAGAGGGGTGTCACGTGGTCAGCGCAACAGGTCCCCACAGCCGTTAATCTCTGTTTTCTAGACCTGGAGCCGCTACTTTTTTCATTCAAGTAGCTCCTCAATTGACCTTACGAGTCTCATGAGGCTGAGTGGACCCCGTTCCAGACCCACTACTACTCAGAAAATATGGTAGCGCCGGGGATCGAACCCGGGACCTCTGTATCTGTAGCCAGAAACTCTGAAATCTATAAACAGCAGCATTAATTCTTTACTATATCGCTTTCTCCAATTTTCATTTACTGTAATTCCCCCAAAACATTTTTCTTAAAACTTTTCTTTCAAAAGCAGCCAGCTGTTTTGCAATATCTTCATTCAATGTCCAAGATTCTGCTCCGTAAATTGCTATTGGTCTTATTAATGTCTTATAGATTTTTACTTTTTCTGCTCTGAGTACCGACTGGTTCTTTGGTAGAGAAAGAAGGGCTTAATATGCTCTATTTTCAAACCCTAGTCTTCATTCATGTTGGTATGTTAAAAGTGTACCAATATATATATATATATATATATATATTCTTTCTCTACTTCAAAAGTATGTGTATGAAGTTTTACAATCTCATGTTCACTGTTAGGCTTTCATGATACTATAAAATTTTTTGTCTTTTTTCCATTTATTTCTAATCCCAACTCATTTGTTTGTTTGACCAGTGATGTAAATACTTCAACATCCTCTAAATCTTCCTCCCATAATAACTACATCATCAATATGCCATAATTTGACTACATTTGGCAAATACAGTTCCCCATATTTCTGCATTACATCTTCTAATTGCAATTTCCAACACTACATTAAACAGCAAAGGAGAAATTGCATCTCCTTGTCTCAAACCTCTCTTAACTTTAAATTCAAAAGCTAAATGTTTACCACTTTCAAACTTAGCGCATATTTCATTACTTTTAAATTCTACACAATTTAATTTTTTTTGGGGGGGGGGGGACCTAGATCATGCATTTAAATCCATATTACCTATATCCATATAGTGTCATATCAATAAATAGATGATGTACATGTATATTCTGTTCCCAACATACTTCCAACATTTGTCTCATAGTAAAAATCTGATCAACAGTTGATCTTCCCTTTTGAAAGCCTCCTTGGTACTCTCCTATTATTTCCTCACCGTATTGTACTAATTTTACATATAAAATATTTGTTAGAATTTTATATGTTGCAAACATCAATATGCGTGCTCTATAATTATCACACATCATGTCCACTTTCTTACAAACCGGACATGCCATGTTTCCACTCATGGTATGAACTCTTCCTCCCATATTTTTTAAACTAGTTCATCAATGACCTTCTTGAGCTCTTTTCCTCCATCTTTAATCCATTCGGCCAGGATCTGATCATGGATTAAAATTTCCCATTTTTTAATTTACATATTGCCATGTTACTGAAATCACTACATCAAAATATGGCACCTCATGACAGAACACAATCATACCTGGGAGCAGTTATGGCTGCAAATGGTTTGCAGGTAGTCAAGAACACTTTTTGGCATGACCTCTTCAAATTATGATATGGTGACACTGACATACCCAAGTACCAGCAAATTAAAGGTCTCAGGAATAAAACTGTCCCAGTAACACTTTTTCCACCACAAATCCCACTAAGACAGGCCTGAGGGAAGTGCCACATAACACCACCAACTGATAACCCTATCTAGTAGTGTTTCGTAAGTGCTGGGAGGAGTAGTAGTACAAGATCAATTTCCATAAATTAGCTGCCACCCCAATTTGCTACATCACACATTTTCTTTTAAGTGGACAGAATTTACTCTAAAACAGTGTACAACTGAATGCACATTAATAATGTGAACAGTTACAGATATGAATGTCAACTGGAAGACAAAATGAAGCATATAAATATGATACAAGCTTCAGGTCTGGAATTTGTCTGTTCAAACAAATGTTCTGCCACCACTGTGAACAATGTCACTTTTATATACCCAACTAATTTATAAATATGTAATTTTTACTAAAATGTTGGCACTTAGAATGCATCACTATGTAACAATATTTATACCTCACACAACCAGATCTGATAGTGCAAAGTTCATCACTAATAATTTCAGACTCTTTCCTTGCTGCCCAAACACTATGCATAAATAACAATTATAGTTTCCTTTTTAGATGTTTACTTTTCTTCCACCGCTTTCTGCTTTACTAAAGATTACACTGTCAAATGCAACTATGTAACACACTGTTTTGTTTATCTACACACAGACAATCTTCATTAACAATGTTTTCCACAATTTATACTGTCCTCGGAATGTGGCCACAATACACTATTTTTAATTCCAAGTAAACAGCCATGCTCACTAGTGTACTGTGTTGATAGACGTTCTGTCTTTCACGGTAACTTTACAACACACATCCACAATTAGGTTACAACAAAGATCCTAGTGGCGGTCGGTGCAATGACGTTCCCAATATAAGGTTGGGTTAATTACATGCGCACATCTGCCAGCATCCTTCTCCAGTGCTTCGACACAAACAATAACCTTGGATTTTCGTGAAAGGTTACTGTGTACATCAGCACCCTCAACCCATTTGCATTTCGGGAAGAATTTGCACACAAATTCACTGCCTAAGATTTCGGGAAGAATTCGCACACAAATTCACTACCTAAGATTTCATGCTTAAAACATTTCTCGTAATAACTACGTTTACCTCAAGTGACTTACCCTGCTATTTTATTCCTTAGTGGTTTGCTAGGAATGATTGCGATTTCTTCACATATTCTTTTATTTGTATGAAAATCCAATGTCAGTCGAGTATAATATTTCTCTATAATTACTCTTGCTGCTTTCTTCACCGTCTTCGTCCTAACACGACCCTGTAGGAAAAAGCAGCGACGTGAATTGTCATATATTTATATCTAGTAAAATGGCACGTTATACTTTTAATTCGTATACGCATTATTCCTCTTTACACATTCACGATGACAATTGCTAAAAAGTACAGCAAATTTTGCCTATACATACCATGATGTCGTCACCCTTATAAGAGAATCAACACACACAGAACTATGGGAAATTAATCAACACCTTCCGGCAAGGTTCCCGAAACTACCAAGAGATGGCAGATGAAAGGCAGAGCGAGCAGTGTATCCAACATCCATATTACAAATCTCTCGCATTTTAGGCTGGCATTTACCCCCGGGAGGTTGTCAACCTACCTCCCACAGTCATACCCTACGTATACCACAACTGTTCTAATACCAATACACCAATTCAGAGGCCTTGGTTGGTTAGAATCCGTGACGAATGCACAGGACACAACAAAACGCGGTGCTTCCAAAGGTCTACATCTACAGCCTTGGAATTAATTCTAAGACTTTAGTTGATAAGAGCGGAACTCCTTTCGAAAAATTGGCGATAGTTCAGGAATTTATTCGCTTGTGGCGCGTAGGAATGAACGTAACAGTACGTCCGTGTGAATGCAGACGCCACAAGCGGAGTTGTAGGCATGGACTGAATTGATGGAATGTAGGGGCAAAAGAATGATATGTAGGTAAGTGAGAAGGATTAAGGGGGGGATGGTGTTTGTAGGGATGGAGGGAATTGTGAAGATGCTCATAGACATGCAGTGAACGGGCGGTAACGTAACAAAAGGAAAGGAAACGTAAAGCAAGACAACCTAATGAAACGCAACCTAACGTAACATAATGTGACGTGAATGCGAATGAAGGAATTTGTCGCTATGTAGTAATTAATGTAACAGATCTTACCTGTTGCGAAAGGCAAAGTGACCCTTCAACATAGTTTGGTCCACTCAGTGATTGTTGCAGAACGGAACTAAAATTCTTGCTGGATAGCATGAGCAGCAACGCGGCGAACGATGTCGTACTTGAGGAGTAGAACCTCGACGAACTTTTGGCTTCTCTGCTGAAATCAAGTACCGTGCCTAACTGAGATTAAAGCACGGCATGCCGAAGCAGATACGGCCCTCCGACATCGCCATCGGCAACCCCTTTAACACTAGCGTCGACGCACCAAGACATTTATGATCCGCATTTACAGCACACAACATTGCTTGGAGTCATCCCCACATCCTTCCAAAACTGGACAACAACATCGTGCTCACTGAACACAGATGCAATGAACAGCTTATTAGGAACACTAATGGAGCCAGGTGTAGCGCGTCAGTATGTCGTTGAAGGCATGCATGGTTTTTCATTAATACGTTCCTGGTATGTACTGATTATGGACGTAACCTTCGTATCAGGCATTGTTCTTTTACTGTTTTTAAGGGTTTGTTTTGAACACAACACAGCACTCGACAAGAGACGACAGTACTCCGTTCCAAAGGTGATACACTAGTGATGTCGCGATAAGATAAGAAGATTGTAGTGGGGGAAGCGCAAAAACACGGATCATCACATGAAGTCTGGTCATACTTGCGTTGTTGCCGTTGACCGATAGGTGCCCCACAGTCGAGAGATTGGAAAGCCACATACGGCAGACGCAAAGAACTACTGCCCATCATGCGAAAAGAGAGCTAAATAAGCTGTAATAATTGAAGAATAAAAGACCAATTTGATGTCACTTGCTATTTTATTACAATTCTTATGTACTCAACATGTTTCGGACTGTGCTGTTGAATTACCACATCGGTAGTTTTGTTCTCGGTTCGTTGTGTTGAAGATTTGGTGCGGCTGGGTTTGAGTGGTGTCCGTGTTGCAGGCTGAAGCTGAAGTGAAACAAAATAGCAGGTGACATCAAGTTTGTCTTTTATTCTTCAACTTTTACCATGATGCACGGTCCAATAAACATTAGGCATAATAAAGCCATGCAGCAGCCCGTCTGTGCCGTTTCACTCCACTGTTCCTATAGGGTACATTTAATACATGTGTTGCTGTGCTTACTGACTGTCCGTTTAGTGTACAGTTTTAATGTCCGCCATATTTCATCGGTTGACAGTCTGACGGAACGTTCTGCCTTCTGGATACACTGCAGAATCGTGGCCCCGAGCAGCCGCTCATTGACACGTGTGTCGCTGCAGTCGCGGCGCCGTACGATTTATCAAGACGGACAACGGTTATATGGGCTTTAGGTTATGTGTATAATTACAATTCATCATTCACTTCCTTCATTTATCACGACGGACAAAGGTTAGATGGGGTTTTAATTTAGTTGTATAATTGCAATACATAATTCACTTCCTTTCCGTTTCTTCAGGTTTTCATTTCTACCAACAACACACATGCATTCCGTCCACCTTTTTTCTCAGCGTTTTTTTTTTTGTAGGATTTCGGTGGCGATGTCGAAGGAAGGCTGCTGGGGCATCGTGTTCTGAGTCGAGGTCTATCTAGCATGGCTCATGGTTCCAGCAGAGTAATCTCACTTTCCATGAAATTCTATACCTCACGTACGACATCGTGGGCTGCGAACCTGCCCACCAAATCCAAAACGAATGTCCCTTCCGCCCTCATGTACGAACGCGCAACAGTTGTCTGCCACTCTTCTACTTTCGTCACGGAAATAACGCTGTCGCGGATGACTTGCGCTGGCAGCCATCGTGGGGCCACGTTTTGCGCAGTCCATCCATGCTCCCTTATTGTGCTATTCATATTGTGCACAGTCCTAGAGTTAATACATCAACAAACAAATGCACCCAAAAAAGTACAATCCATGACACATATTAATCTCCCACATTTTTCGATAGCGGGTAGCCATCCGCAAGGTGGCTTTCAGTTCAAAGAATTACGAACTCAATAAGCTAATCTCTGTATGCATCGCCGTCACTGGAATGATTTATTAAAATTCTAAAAGACGTAAAATATATATGCATAAAATTACAACATTGTAATATTAAAACTGTGTGATAGCCGTTCCAGGTACAAGTTCGTAGCTACTGATTTTCTGTATAGAGTATGAAAGCAAATATGTCTCGATCTGTGACAGGCGAAGAGATCTCGATCAGATGACCCACGTGAAGTGTGTCGTGTCGGGTGGTGTAGTATAATAATAGTTCTGCTTCATGTATGAAAACCCGGACTCACTGCAAGTTGCTACTCGTGGCTCGGCCGGTGGGGTAAGTCTGGAACACAGGACCAGTTCCTGTCTGAGAAAATGCTGTCCCTGGTTAGATTTATACCTGCCGGCAACTGCGTGTCTAGGGAAAGAACGATGTATTTTCTGTGTAAATAAGCCAGTGGTTCACAAACTTTGTCTCCGCGAGAATGTCGGAGTTTCTGTTTATAGGGATGTATTTAAACCATCCATTCATGGTTTAGATCAGGTTATCACGTTGGTTAAATGAAGGAGATGGGATGGGTGGGACGTGTCGCACTAAAGGTTTTGGTGTGTAAACTATGGGTAAAGAGACACTCTGAAGACCTACACATAAATGGGAGGATATTCAAATGGATTTAAAATAAGTAGGTTGGGAGGTCATAGCCCAGATTCCTCTGGTAGAGAATAGTAACAAGTTGTGGGCTCTTGGCAACACACTCAGTAAACTTCGGGTCTCATAAAATGAAGGGAATTTCTTGATTATAATAGCTGTGTTGCTATTGACTTCTAAAAATGACTGCTCCATGGATCTGGCAAACATTCCTGCATGGATAATCTCTCAAACATGGCCCATGGATCAGTAAAGCGATGGGTTGTGTGATGGATGGTGTGTTCGAATGCTGATGGCATCACTTTCATATCTTCTGTCACTTCTCTGTAGGTCATCTACCCTATCCATCCTCACAGTTTCACTTCTCCTAATTCTCTACTGGGAATTGAATCTTAGTAGTCTAGCCCGAAGTCTAGACACCAGTAGCATAGCTCAGGTGGAGAGTGGTGCAGGCACCCCAGGTGGCTGAGGCAAAGGGGCAGTAAAATGAATGTTTTAAATTTAAAATTCTTATTTTCTGTGCTCAAAAAATTTTAAATTATTGAGCCTAATAAAAGGAAATTCAATGAATGATTGTGATGTTTTAAAAGGTCATAATTTCTGTTGGGTGGCGGCCATTGTGATTACACGCCCCAAGCACCAAAAATTTAGCTATTCCACTGCTGGACAAAATACCAACGGTGCTATACCTCTTTATGTTAACAACTGGCTGGTTCATTTAAGAGCCAGAATAGCTCAGTCAATACAGTGACTGGCAATCAGATAGAGAAATGCACTTTTCTGGGTTGTTATGCAGTGAGTAATTGTGAGCGCAGTTCTCAGCTACTCCGTGGCAGAAGGCTGAAATCACACATGGCAATCAGATTGGTTACTGGAGTTCAATTTCCAGAGAAGGCAGAAATATTTCCCTCTGCAGCCACAAGTCTGGTGGCCTGGAATGCAGCCACACTCCTATCTACTGCATACATGGTGACAGTATCTTCTTTCAGTGATAAAGCTGCCAGACAGTGACTCAATGTGCATCTCTCTCCTGGTTAACAGTATGCAAAATCCTGTCTTCACCCATGCTATACATAGACTTGTACTTCTTTCTACTATGTCTGTTTACCAAGCACTCGAGGATGCCCATTATGCCTGCCATTGTATTCCCCTCTAGCCCTTGCTAACCCCATGTAAACCAGCCCCATACACCTGTCGCAAGCATCGGTCATCACATGGTCATCACTATCAACATCACTGGCACACTGAGAGATCTGTAGTTGCCACATGCTGGGTACTGGCATCCACAACCAGATTCATAGCTCTAATATTATCAAGACAGCATGCAATTTGTAACACCTTACATGTTACGACCAACACAGTTACATTTTTTTGTAGGTGTGTAATCATGTAAGAAGAAAAACAATTTGGCTTTGATGAGTGTTAGTGGTTTGTCTAAATTTGGTCTCACTAACTACAAAAACACAAGCTAATATCTTAAAGAAACGTAACCCCAATGGCTGGTAAGGGGTTGCCTCTACACACCAATAATATTTAAATGCATATTACAAAAAGATATACATTCAAATTTTTTTTGGAATACATTTAATCACACACGGAAGTGGAAGTACTGACCATGTTAGTGTGCTAACACTATACATTTTTCCATAATAAGCATCTTATACAAGGTCATATGTCTACATACATTTTAAAATCACATTGTCTTATTGTACAGAACACAAATATGTATAAAGTACTGGAGCTGCATCCAGCACATTAGTTTCACACCTGTACAGTTACATCACATACATATGAGTTTGGCACCACACTCTTCATACAATTAACAGTTGAAAAAAATGTGGTATGTATGTCTTTAATTAATGAACTGTTTACTGATGGAATCAGTACTAATAACTACAGAGCACTGAAAAGTTTGCTGCTTAGTGACTAACAAATCGGAAAGGATGTTGTATAATTTGGCCACAGACTACAAGTTCAAATACACCAACATTTCAGAGAACAACTCCATCTCCATCATCAGGCACTCAGACTGTCCCAATTACATACCCGCAAAAAGCCAGTCTCATAGCAGCCCCCTAACCTCGTTCGTTTATGGACCAGTATGAGGCCAGCCTCATGCAGGCGGGGAAATTGAGAAGATTAGGCACAAGTCATATCAGAAACCTGATGATGGAGATGGAATCAGACCCCAAAACTTGTATTTGGACCACCTAACACGGCTTTCAGCTAGAGATTTCATTAGGTTATGGGCAAGTTTAGGGACTGTCACACTGTTTGCCTGGAATGACTATGGTGAATCATGATAAAACTTAGGTATGGCAGTGTCTCTGCAGAGACTCAAACTAGAGACTTTCTGAATACAAGTCACAAACGTTACTGCTAGAGCTGTCTTGCTTGGTGATATCTGAACATAAAAACCTAGAGATGTAGACATAAGCCTTCTGGAATATGACGTTCTGTTGTTGGGTGAGTAGTTCCCAATGTTTCAAAGGATTGTGGTTCCTTCATCTTCAGGGTCAAGCATTCTTCTTAAGACTGCTTGGGCTGCATGACCCGGAAGATGAAGACACCACAGTCATTCAGCACATCGGAATTAGTCACCCAACACTGCAGTGTCACATCCCAGAAGGCTCCCGTCTTGGCAACATCACTTCAAGACTGTACACACCTAGTCACATTGATACTCATTTCATTGTTTTTATTGATTTGTTTATTTATTTATTGCCTAGAATAGTATCATTTGAGAAGTCATACAAAATAATTACTTCCAGTAGGTACTGTGTACTGCCTCATTTGTGCACAAATATAATATACATGCATGTGTAGTTTTAACTAGATTGTAGAGAAAGATATAATGATTCTGTAGTAAGAAAGAGTATAAAGGTTAACAGTTATACAACTAATTCTAATAAAAATCTCCTACCTGAACACAAATTTTTGTACATTTGAGTGTGGGGAACACACGAATCTCTAACCTGCATCCTATTCATCCTGTTGTGATATGTCAAGTATATTAAAATAACCCATCATTCACATCTAAAATTTGTAGACTCAAGGAAACTACTCCACAAAATCTTATCAAATTAAAATTTTGTATCTTAATCAAATTATTGAACATAAAATAACCTCAAATTGTGTAAAACCTAGAACTTTCAAGGCAATATTCTTGCATATCATCAATCCTTATGAATTAGTGCACTCTATGTAACAACAAGATCTCATTTCTTCTTTTTGTAGAACTTACCATTACCATTAACTTTTTTTTGGGGGGGGGGGCATTACCTGAAGATGGACAAGCTGGCCAAAACATATTTAAAAGAATACTAAGTAGTGAAAATAAATTTTAATTATGAATGACAGTTTATCTTACTATTGTTTACTAGTACACTCATCTCTAGTTCAAAGAAGATTTAAATTTAAGGCCCCTTTTATCTTATGTCAACCATACTTCATGCAGTATCCCTGCAATCTGGCATGGAGGAAATGCTGAAGCCCAAAACAGCACACAGTTTTGCTGCTAGATGTTAGTGTAAACAATGAGCAATTGAGGGTCTTATGAGAATGTCAGTAGGAAGTACAGTCTAGTGAAACGAGCATGAACTGAATGGGAGCCAACAGATGCTCTACAACACAGCCAGACTTTATGTACCTACATCAAGATGTTCCAAATATAAGTTACAACCATGAAACAAAAAAGAATCTAAACAATGTAGTATGAAATTAACCAAGTAACCCAGTTTCTGTTGTCTTCTGGGTTTTGAAACTTTGTAGTGTGTAAAGAATAAGAACAGTTTGGGAGAACATCATGCCTTCATCTTCGGCATGTTTGATCAAATTCCTATGAAACAGTGGTACCTACCTATACAGCTAAGTGAACATGGACTCACAACCAAGAAGAGCAGACTCTGAACACTTTCCTCCATAAAAACCTCACACTGACACAAATTTCATGTGTATGTTAGAATTACACGCATAGATGTTTGTATGAGTAAATGAATTGAGTACAAAGAATAAACAGCAGCTTTCACAATGTGGAATATTTCATATGTGCAGCGACAAAGAAGAAATATTCTTTGTTTTCTACATAAATAATAGAATAATTCACCAGAGCCTTATGTGGGCTGGTTGATTTCAATGTAAATATCTTTCCTGTGCAGGTACATGTCAACTGTAGTCACACGGTTCTTTTCGTGTTTTTGCAGCTCTTTGCATTACGTACATAAAATAAACCCATAATTAAGAACAATCAGTCACATTCTCCAACAAATGCACATAATAGGCATACAAACTGTACATAAGTTTCAAAAGCTCCTTTATGTATTGGTGCTGAGGTGCCATCCTTGGGGAGTCTAGATCCTCTTGGATTGCACAGTATGGACTCAGACGTTTACATGCATGCACTGCGTATAATGTAGATAATGCTGTAATTTTACACTTAACATTGTACATATTTTATAATTATAATACTCTGTAATATTGTAACACTTGGCATTGTACTTCCCAGATTGATGTATTGGTGCTTGTATACCATCATATTGGTGACTCCCTGAGGTTGGTGCCTCAATGCCCAAACGTGGGAGTTTTCAAAGCTTATGTACAGTTTGTAATCCTGTTGTGTGCATCTGCTGGTGAATGTGATTGATTGCATGACTAGTGTATGGAATGAATAATATCAATATAAACTCTGTCAATCCATTAATTTTCATGTTCCACTTCTGAAACTGCTGCACAAACTTCTATGACATTTTATATTGGTGTTTACATTAAACATTGCCAGGAAAATTTAATTTTGGTCCATACTGGGGTAACACAATCTCTGCTTTATACCTGAGGTTCTCACAGTAGTGTAGTCTGGTATGTTACCATATGGTGCAGCATATGATTACCAACATTCTTGAGCAGATGAGATCTTCCACCCTTCCAATGAAGGCAACATGTTTCTCCAAAATGTTCGTGACGAACAGCAAATCCAGTGGCATCATGTGTCAAAGCAATGTAATCCTATGTTGTATGATCACACACTTTTTTAGTTTTATGTTATTCATACTGTGCATGTTCTTACAATCAGTATATCATCCAACGCATGCACTCCATGACACACCATTTATGACATATATCAACTCCTACATGTTTTGGCACAAAGGGGCCATTCTCAGGGAGTCATAACAAAGGTATACAAGCCAACATCCCAATCTAGGTTTTGCTCCTCCTTGTAGGAGTGACTAATATCTTAAAATGCTAAAATACATAAAATTGATAACCATAAACTAGTGTATTATGATATTAAATATTAAAATGTGTAGCAATAAGCCAGTTTCCAGTTCTTAGTTGTTTCTTTATTATGTGGAGGATGAATACAACTACATTGGTCATGATCCCGTATGATCTGGAAAGCCCTCATCCACATACGTACACCATGCAAAGTGTAAGATACCAGTTAGTGTAGTGTACTTTTGTTTGTCTTCTCAACATCAGTTCACCATACCAAAATTTGATATATGTAGACAGATATTTACACATTGCCGTCGGGCTGGTCCTTTAATTAAATACCCCATGGTGACCGGACATTTTAAACACTTTTAATGTTCATTCCCATAACATTTTGCAGGCTTATCGTTCTAAAATAAGGTTCAAGAGCAGTCTGTCTGCTTGTAACTTGAGATCCAAACATCCTGCATGTAGCTGACGATGACCTTGAA
>Ga0123354_10007271_pt1 | contig 16628 bp, 10 predicted proteins | sample TergutLab28metaG_2_FD_97872 | JGI IMG/M metagenome (GOLD analysis project Ga0123354, IMG submission 97872) | Labiotermes labralis P4 segment gut microbial communities from Petit-Saut dam, French Guiana - Lab288 P4 | ecosystem: Host-associated > Arthropoda: Insects > Digestive system > Gut ...
CGCTGACCACGTGACACCCCTCTATCCGCAAAAGTTGGCAATAACTTCGCCGACCGGCGGCGGCCGCTCTGTCGGTATAGTTCGCGTGCGGACTAAGGCCACGGAGTTTGTTTGTTTGTTTGTCACAGAACCCCGCTCGACCACACCTGTTTCTGAAAACTCAATGGAGGAAAAATAAGCCCTTCTATAAATAATGAAGACGGAAATTCATGAAGGTCAGCTTCCGTTATAAATTACTTTTCCTTCTCTTATATGAGTTTTGGTAGTCCTGAGATCAAATTCCAAGACCGGATATAAAAGCTGGGATTGCCCTTAATTTTTTTCAGTTTCTGACAGGACAATTTTAAATGTCTGCACCTTGTGTATGTCGCCTTTGCTACTCAGAATTTTTTTCCCATGTATGCCTCGGACATAGAGTGTTGTTCGCATTATTACTAATTACTCTTGTTATTACTGTTGTAATTAAAATCATACACACACACACACACGCACACACACACACACACACACCTATGGTACAGCCTCGATGTTCACGAGTAACTAGAACCGATAAAACTAGCACGAATATCGAAATCACGAACATTGGAATCAATTTTCAATGTAAAACACGCATTGTGTTCCAAGAACGCAAGATACGCCAGCAGTATAAATACAAAATAACCTTACAAGCAAAAGAAGCATGGAAGTTTATTTTCAATGAAGCACACACACAGTTATGGAAACATAAAATTCTTTGATGTTTTAAGGTAATACTTATTCCGCAAAACACGAAATTAATCAACTCTACTTAGTGAAAGACAGAGCCTGATTGAGCTGAGACTGATCTGCGCAGTAGCAGAACAGTGGGCTAAGCCGATTCGTCAGCCACGTGGTCTCATTCTGATTTGTCTCAACCAGTCATGAAAGGCTGAAAGATTGTTACTTAAATGGGTCATCACGAAAAGTCGAAACAGTTTTTTCACCTTCTTCCTTCTGAGACATGGTGCCGCGTCTCTGGGCGATTGTTATACGACGTTTCGCGGTAGCGAGTGAGGGTCGAAAGTCGGTGAAGAACAGTCCTCATGTCGATCGTCTTGTAGCATTCTACAACACAACTAGTGGTTGTATCTGACGGTGAACAGTGCCTATTGTTCAGCAGTACAGCTGTGTCAGTGAACAGAAAACCCTCATATACCGCTTTACCGTTAGTGCACTTCGCGCGATTTCAGACTTACGCCGTCGTGCAAATGAGACCTTTGCTTCTCTGGGATGTTAGGCGGTCTTGATCGGTAGTCATTTAACCGACATTTTGCAACTACCAAACGATCCCACCTTCAAGAATCAAGCCGTCGTTAAGGGCGGGACCGTTATGTTGTTCCGAAACGTCGATAAATAACAATCAATGTGCGCTGCGTAAGGTCCCATAAGAGTGATCAACTCTACTTTCATTCCCGATGATTCACCAACATGTTTCCTTCAGATTCGCTTTCTGAGATATTATGCCTTGACGACTGGTAAACAATAAGTGACGTTTCGAAGGACCGTAATGCCCGATTTCAATCTTTCACCGCTGTGTGAATAAGATCTTCGAAGTTCTGGGATTTTATGCAGCAGAGATTGGTATATAGTTGCCGACGTTTCGGGACAAGCTATCGGACCCATCTGCAAAGGTTTGCTTGACCCTTAAATATGGGATTCATAGCTTGTCCAGAAACGTCGGTAACTAACTACCAATCTACGCTGCCTAAAATCCCACAAGAGCGAGGGTCGTAATGCCTTTATCTTGGGATAGAAGTAGTCTAAGATATCAAAGTCTGTCTGATCCTGAAGATGAAGGCATTACGATCCTTCCAAACGTCTGCAGCTACTTGCATTAACCAGTATGCACGGCGTAATATCCCGTAAGTTACGTCTCCAGCAACTCCGCTGTGAGAACCGCAAGAATTGCGTAAAGTCCCTAAGCGGTAGAGCATACGTTAACGTTTCCTTGTTGCATTTCCCGAATTCCGACTTTAACTTGCTGCATATGAACAACAACTGGAGAGAATTTTAGCGAAGAGACTCACAACCTGTCCTGCTGGATTTCCTTCGTCTCTTTCACTTCAATGTCATACCGCCTGACGTTTCGATTAAATTATATGGTTCCGCTATCCTGTGTCACCAGCACTGACCTCGGAAACAATTCGTCCATACTTTTGTTTCCTTATTGAAGGTTTGTTTAAAGACGCTGTGGATATTCGCTTTCTACTGTGTGGAGTGAGAACAAGGTAATTAGCAAAAAGTGAATTAATCAAAAGGATTTGGAAGGAAGCTATAATAGGCAAATTTTGGATACTGCTATGTATTTCTGTTGAATCAGAGGAGAGCCACAGTGAAGTTAGCGTGTCTTTCTACTGAGATTTGAACACGGGACTTGCTGAGCACAAAACAGAAGACTGCAGCCTTTTTCCGGCAGTGACTGGTACATGCCACTTTTATCAGCCAAACTTCAACTCGTAATGAACAGAGAATAATATTAGACTAAAAAGTGGCAAAGCTGAGAAGAGTCACCTTACCAGAAGGGAAGAGTAACTGACGCGGTACCTTGCATCCTTCGCACGATGTGACCCCGTAGTGGTAGCCCGAAGCTTTGTCGCCGCACACTTTGCATGGGACGAACGACTTGGTCGGCGTGGAACTATTGGAATCTGCTGCGGCGTAGTGTTGTTCTGAAACACAGTACAAGGTCTTCGTTAAGGGAAAGAAATGGTTATTATGCAGTGTTGCTCTGATACGCAGTATAAGTTCATAACCAGTATTGGAAATACTGCTCAAAATTGTAATACAAAGGCAGCTAAGGAAAGGTCAAAGAATGCAATAAGAGCACGTTTCAATATTTTTGAATAGCGAAAACAAAGAAGTATATTGAAGATGAGAATAAGAAAAACTTTGACTCAGGAAAATCTTGTTACCATTCATTTCAAGGTCTTGTGCCTCTCAGCTTTGTACTGAAAATTGTTAGGGCTGGAATATAAAACGGTACTGTATTTTACATTGTGATCTTGGCCTGCAACTCCTCGAAGTACAACACAGTTTCATTAATTAGCCGATCTTATAAGGGGTCCATAGCAACACCCTAAGCGAGTTCTCCACAACATGCGATCTAGTGCTTCCTCTGTCATATTCCAGTACCTTCTCTTTTCCTTGAGTTCATCTAGTAGCTGTATGACTTTTTCCTCCTCTTCCTTTCTGCCTTTCCTTCAATAACATATCTTAGAAGGCAGTTCCTACGCAAGATGTTGACAATCCAGTTGTGAGTGTGTGTGTTTTTTGTTGTTGTATGTAGCATCTTTCTTTCCTCCTTGATTCAATTTCATACGTCTTCGTTTTCCACATGATCGGTACAAGTGATCTTATCCATCCTTCTCCAACACAACACTTGAAAACTTTCAAAGTATTTCTGATCGATTTTCCAAAAAGTGTCCAAGCTTCAGCACCATAAGAATTTATGTTCCAAATATAGCATTTAATTAGTTTCTTCCTTAAATTTAAGTCAGATTTGTTGAATGCGGCGTTTGTACAGGGCACGCTGCCTCTTCATACCAATAACCATTCTCCTCAAGCTGCCTAGAAAAAATAATCCCTGGTTTAGTGAATACCATACTAAAATAGGCAGAGATTTTGCGCTTAAACTGCAGAGATTTTCAATTCTGAAACCGGCGGTAGGCCAACACATAGCTTATGTTGTGCTTTAAAGGTTTAATTGAGAGGTTTAGTATAAAATGAGGGTGTCCGAGAGCAGGGTGGTTAGGTGAATGTATGGACCTAAAGGAGTGGAAGTAGCTGGACGCTGGATAAAACTGTATAATACACGTGTTCATAATTTCTACCCTCGCTGTAAGTTATTGGGGTGATAAAATGATGTTGATTTGGACCAAACAAACAACACGCATGAAAGAGAAACTGGAACTTAATATTGGTCAGAAACCTGAAGGAAAGATTACTGTAAGGTTTCGGCATTATTGGAATGAGGTTATTAAAATAGCTTTTAATAAGGCAGCCAATTGAATGGAAAGCAACAAGTATTACATATTCTGAGAGTGTGTTTGTAGCCTTAGGTATCCAGTATGCAATGGGCATGCACTATATTGTCATCTGTGTTCTGCTCCGCTTTACAATATTTTTCCACATCATCTCGCAAATGGCACGATTTTCGAAAAAAAAAAAGTTGCTGAACACAAAATGTGTGTTGTGATTTTGTCTACTACTTTTGTCCGACACATTTCCATTCTAAGAAGAACTGAGAAAGATATGCTAAAAAATGTATATCGGTCTTCATGTAAAGTACCCGTTATTCTTGTCAGATTTTAATGAATCTTGAATTTTCTCGATATATTTTGGACAAATACTCAAATATCAAATTTCATTAAAATCCGTACAGTGGGTGCCGAGTTGTCCCATGTGGACAGACGGACGGACAGACTGACATTATGAAGCTAATAGTCTTTTTTACAATTTTGCGAAACGCACCTAAAAACTGTGTTCTATTTCAGTAAGAAAATAAAATTATGTGACCCACATAAAGCAGATTAATTTTAGTATTCAAAAAGCTGGTGGAAGAAGAGGGCATGTGGATCAGCGTGGAATCCTGATTCGGTGGTAAGGTCTGGTGGAAGGGTACCAGTGCCTTTCAAATGCCCTTCCAGTTGACCTGATGACCCAAATAGAATTCCTCAATTATATGAATTCACAAATATTAGGAAAATGATCCTTACAACCGGATATCGTGGTGGGGAGTGTTGCATTACTTCTTCGTCTTCGGAAAGTCCCGGGCGCAAATGGCTACCCTGTTTGAAACTTTCCAGGGCTTTAAGTACCTGCAGGGAGAATGATGGAATAGTATTTCATATTAAGTCATGGTCGCTTATTTCCGCATACCTTCAAGTTCGTTATGCACTTCTCACTCTAACATTGGATGCTACATAATTGGATCTACTGACAGCACCGTTAAATGCCACAAAATAAATGAATAGGCTAAATACGTAAATACATAAGTACATAATAACACTTGCCATTCTGACAGCCATACCCGGTCCGTTACAGGAACTATTACACTAGAGGGCAATGCAATGCAGTCGTTAGCTTCATCCACAGGCCAACACCTAAATGCATTTTCAAGCGCCCTCTTCCTGAACCAAATAAATCTCTTCTTGCTATTGTGTCAAATTTTGTTTGAAATGTTTCAGGTGACACAACATCGCTGGTTAGAATACAGGAACACAGGATAGAAAACAGGAACAGACACTTCAAGATAACAGTAAGGGAAAGTCACCTCAATGATTAATAACAAAAAATACCATTAAGACGTATGTAAGAGTGAATGTTCGACTCCGCAGATTCCATATCTTAAATTTATATGGAGATAAGTTGTTAGATTCAAGCTCCGGCTGTTTTACCACCATTAAAAAACAGAACCCGATTGCCGTTGTATGATTGGTGTCCGACTATGTAGGCCGCAGAGCCGGTCTCGACAATGCTTTTGGTGAGAGTCAAATTGCGAATTGCCGGTATTCTAGTCGTAGTTTAGTCACAACTTTGAGTTACTCTGGCTCTTGAAGGGATCATGTCCTTCTCTTTATTATTTACCCTTCATCTAACGTGATCTCGCCCGTGGTCCCAAAGGCCTTCAGTCTACGCGAATGATACACGGTGGATTCCAACCCAAGACATCCATCCCACAAAAGTTCTTCCTCCACAGAACGAAATACTGCCATTACCAGCAGAAGTCCTTAGAACGAACATGTTAAGGATCTTAGCCAGGACGGGAAATCCATTAATGTAAGCACAATCCCAGTTACAGATAAAAGGTAATCGTTTCATAGCAGAGCGAGGTGTTTCTTAAGCATTTATGGCTAAAAGAGTCAAAGTTAGCTTTTTGGTTTTTGATTGCTAGTGTTTTTGATTGAGTTTACCGTTCGTCATTCAGTGTTAGCCCCTTCAACTGCATGTAACACATGCAGGCTTTTTAAAAAAGCTTCATTAAGGAAGCCAAGCATAAATAACATTCACCTTTGAGTATAAATGTTCCTGACGGAGCACTGTGTCTTTAATCGGAAGGAGACGATTAACGACGTCAGTTTAACAATCACTTTACTCCGGAATTATTTGTTTCTTTCTTTTAATTGTATTTTGCTTTGGTTTCAAATAAAATGCCAGAGGAATACGGTGGAACCATTTGGATTACTACCAGTACTGCCAGACTACTAGAGCCATTTGAAGGGCTCAACTAACATTGCGAGGTTACTACGTACGTCTATTAACATTGCCTGACTAACACAGTCATAATATTGCCATGCTACTAGCGACATTTGGAGCTGTCTACTGATATTGCGAGACTACTGCAACCATTTGTGTATCTATTAACATTGCCTGACTACTGCAGCCCCTTGAAATCTACTAACATTTCCAGGCTAGTAGATGCATTTGTCAGTCTACTAACATACCCAGAATACTGGAGTTATCTGGAATTTTCTGTTAAGGTTGCCACATTACAAGGGTTATCAGACCTTATCTTAAAGTGTAGTATAAGTTTTTAGCACCAACAGAATTTCATAATCCCGTTCTGATTTTCTTCACCAAATGAGTTATTAGTGTGAGTGGGAACTACGCATAAGGCCTAATTTAAATAGCCACAAAAATATTTGAAGATTTCTTATCGTTTTAGAGCAAAGTGTTCACCAACTATTCCCTTTATTCTTACCATAAAATTATGTCTTCAGTTATTATCACAGAAAACGGCCCTCATCTCTTCTTTTGTGGAGGAGACGGAGTGTTTTCGGTAAGGTGGAAAGAGATTTTTGAAGTTATTTATGAAATAAGAAAAGAAACCCTTATTGGAAGTCACTTCTGCCCGTCTGTGTCCTGCTACCATTGCCTAAACCGTCGGAAGATTTGCACACTCTCCTGAAATAAATATGGGCAATTGGATTTTCATCCACATTGATCTACAACGTAGACTGGCTTACGGAAGATCATAAACGGACCCTTCCACTTGTCGCATACGGTTATTTACAGACTTTGTTGAAATCTGATATAGGAGTCTTGCACTAAGTGTTCTTGGGCAGCGTCAAATTTTAGCCATGTTGACCCATAAAAAGCCTTGATAATGTAAGGATATAAATTTAATTTCTATGATCCCCATAAGACATTGTACTCATTATATTACAATTCGATATGAGAAATTTAAAATAAACATTATTACTGGGCCCACGTTGTAAAGTGTATTGAATCACAACAAAGCCAAATTTACATAAGAGCTTCAGATAATTTTGCTTGTCTTCTCCACTAAATTTTTAACACTTTTGTAAGAAATCCATAATGCAGACTTTTAACAGACTTTATTGGACAACTCAGATATTCAGACTATTGAGGTATAACAAAACCTGATTTGTAGATGGTAATTAACTTGTTTCACATATTTTGGTGAAATTTAAAGTGACATAATTACTCAAATTTTTCGCGTTATTACGGATATTTTCAGCAATATTGATTCTTAATAAGACAGGCAGTGTACATATAAACATAATACTGAGGCGCTGTCGCTTAACCATATTTGCTGTGGGAAAGCATTAAGTATTACATAATCTGAGTGTGTGTCTGTAGCCTTAGTTATCATGCATGTAAAGTACTTTATTACCATCTGTGACCTGTCTTGCTCTATTTTTTTATATTATCATAAATCGGCTTGATTTTCGGGAAAAATGTATTTTTTTTTATATTCTCTAAACATTTTGTGTGAAACATTCTAAGGAGAGTTCAGCGAGATATTGTCATAAATGTACACAGGTCTTCATGTAAAGTGCCCGTTATTCTTGTTGAATTTTAATGAAACTTGAACTTTCTCCACAGATTTTTGAAAAATATACGAAAGCAAAAATTCATAAAAATCTGGGCAGTGGGAGCCGACTTGTTTCATGCGGACGGACAGATGGACGGCTGGACGGACAGACAGGCATGACGAAACCAATGGTCGTTTTTCGCAGTTTTGCGAAGACATCTAAAAACCCCAGTTTACCTAAGTCCACTGGTGGAACTTTGCCTATGTTCCGTAGCGTTACACATGTTTAATTACAACTCAAAATGGAGGACTTAATTTATTTTCATATCATCAATCGATCTTACGCAAACCTATCAAATAGTAACGAACGCAGCTTTTAATTCTGAGTTCAACACTTGGATTACTGCAGTGACATTCTTAATTTCTACCATGTAGATGGGTTGCAGGTTTTATAATGTCAAGTAAACTTCAGTCTTGCAAAAATATAATCACACAAACAGCTTAAACCTGTGTTACAGAACAGGATAGCGAGTTTGAACTCTGCTCGAGAAATGTGTACGTGTTGACGGATTTTGATGTTGTTCTGTTTAGGCAAGCAATAGCTAGCACCTAAAAAAACTGATGTATATGTAAACTTGACACAATTGACTTAAAACAGTAGCCAAAATCTATGAAGAGTACCGTGACGTCATAAAAGCTCTTAATTCTTTCAAGATTTGAAACGTGCAGTGTCATATCTGACTTCACGTTACGTTGGCGCCTTCTATGATTTTCTAGATGCATCTTCTAATTTGCTGACTGTTTTGGTGTGCTATTGTAATTTTCAAACAAGAAGGAGTTTGGTTGCCTGTTACACAGTAGCAGAGCTGCCACAAGACGGAAATTCAAACAATCAACGTTACTCAGTCGTGTTCACTCCTAAAAGCCTTTTCTTTTTCTCACGACTTGCAGAAATTAGCCCTTTGAAATCCGACGTTAATATAAGTGACATTCAACAATTAATTTTCTGCCTCACAGAAAACACCCTTTGTCTACAATATTCGCAAAGACCCATTGGTTAACAACGTTAGAAACATAACCCTTGTTTATTCAGTGAATAATGTGGGACAAAAATACACTTTGTAAAAAATGCACAGTGTAACCACTGTGCATTGAAGTATTATTTATATGACTGCGTAAAAGGGGTTTCACAGGCATTTATTTATTTTTAATCACATGTTAATTGTAAAACCAGAATACCAAACACCGAAGTGTCAAGTTTGTCAGAGACAAGATGTAAGTATTACTGAAAGTTATGGAAGAGATTAATGGACAACTGCAGAACTTTACCGAATCATACTCCTCGCTTTTAGCAATGCAGTGCAGTTCAAATGATATTTTGCAACGTCCAAGTAAGTAGGTATCTGAATTTTGAGGTTTTCGTATTGGTGCTGGTCAATACTGCTGTGTTCCGGAACGCGACACACTGTAGATCCTTACCACAGTCTCAATGGAAAATGTGTGCCTACAAAGGAAAAGATAGAGGTGGTAGGTTTTTCCGAAATTGTGGAATCTATTTACAAAATTATATGGTGTCTCAAGCCAGAAGACAGCAAGCTTTATATGTAAATCTAGGCGCGTCGCTCAACAAACTCTTAAACACCCTCCACCACAATTGAATACTACTATAGTTACAAATGCCTAATCATTTACACACCAGGAAGGTAATGTGTACAAATGTTTGTGTGTTTTTTTGTAGTCGCTGCATGAAGCATATTAAAAGAGCCTTTTACAGAAAGGACAGTAGTAAAAATTGTGTCCCTACAGTGCTTCTATTAATTATTATTCTCAACTGTAAAATCGTTAATTGCAAGATAAGTTATGTATTGTGTACAGTTCCGTTATATTGCACTGGGAAAAGCCAGCGGCGACTGTGAGAGAGCACTGCCATTCCTGGATCCAATCTCGAAGCAAGTGATATCCGCCTGCTGTCAAACATCTTCCATACTGCATAGCCTCTGCAGCTGATACATGATCGCTAAACGAACTGGGAAACGATGGAAGAATTTTTCTTTGGTGCATTCCATAAAGAACCAGAGTTCTTACAATTGATAAAAATGTATCGCTGCAAAATGTACTTTATCAGACAGTTCCTATTTCTGCGGGCGTAGGGATATCTCCATTTAGTATAGTGGCTGATTACAGGCTGGATGATTGGAGTTTGATTCCCGAGATTTACTGTGATTTTTTTTCTTTAAATTTCCAGACCTTCCTGCGACCCTGTCAACCTCCTACGCTATGGATACAGGATTTTTCTTTCGACAGGGTAAAGAGGCCGGAGAGAAAAACCTTAGTAACCACTCATTTTCATCCAGTGTCGATCCAATGCATAAATGTGTACTTCCACTTCCCCACACGTATATTCATGGCACTGTGATCAATTAACCACAGGTACAACTTGATTTGTTACTTTGCCAGTTGGTAATCCTGCACTTAATTTGTTGCCAAAAGGATACACAGAACGTAACAGCTTGTAAATGCAGCGGAAAACGACGAGAAAATAAAAAGGGGGAGGGGGGAATATTGTCTTTATTTTATGTCGCAGGCTTGGCGGCTGTGGCAGGTGCATACCCAGCAGTGCTAAATGTCGTTCTGAGTAGTGATCACGTCTTTGAGAATCTGAGAGAACTGGCTATGAAAATAAACATACATTTCTTCGTTGTGACTGCAAGTAACTGTACACCAACCAAAGGAACACACCTCCCCACGGCAAACAGGAACTTAACCGAGATGACAATAAAGAAAAGGAGACAGAACACACTCGAAAGGAGAAAAATTCATATAGCTGAACCGGTTCAATGAACTACTCCATTTCTACGTACAACGAGATTCCTGGGGCAATGAACTCCACTTCCCACGTTGTTTCTGTGGTGGATGGACGCGCATCAGCCGGGGGGAAAATGGCTTCGGAATACGTATTATAGTCATTTACTGAAGAGCTACCATAACGGAGCTCAAGCGATATTTATTTCTATTTATCTCGTTGCAATTAAAACTTCCAGGTAAAAAAGATGCGCAGAGAAATTTAATAGGCCAAATCCGTGTGGTGCAGAGTCATAACATTTAAAGCAAAATGTTTACAATATTCGCCGCCTCCTTTGATATTAAAATACCTTGCATTTTGACGCACTGCCTTTATGTGTATTGTGAGATTCCAACAGCAGACAAAGATTTTCCCCTTACAGAGCATTAAAATGTTGGTCTTTGTCATGAAAAGCAGTGTTTTTTTTTTTGTGAGGTAAGAATTGTATTTTTAGCTAACTTGCCTTTCCTAAAAGGAAGGCAGTGCTTTTATAAGAGCACCATGCTCTCCGTTTGATTGTCCTCCGACTTAATTCTAAAGTAACCTATCGTCGTTTCACAAACAGGGAAACCCTACAGCCTTAATTCTAAGTTTAACGCGTGGCCGCCATGGATAATAACATGGCGGCCACGCGAATTTGTTACGGGCAGGGACGTGAACAACACTTATTTTAGCCTCCTGAAAATATGTACGGTGTCATAACTTGGAAAATTACCCAACCTTTGTTAAGTTAGTACATTTGTAAAATAGCATCATGGTGACTGAGCAAAAAAAATTCTTTACTTTTTGATTTCTTGGAGAGAGGTTATAAAAGACTGCAGGCAAGCATCTGAAATTTGAGATCTAAGCCGACAAAATGAAGATAGCAAGTACAAAATCTGTGTATACATCATGAGTTTTTCACCATACTAGAACCGTCCCCCCCCCCCCATGGTGCAACAGCCCTCAGTGGGCCAGGGCCTTCTCATTATCTTCACACTCGACACATCTCACTCAGTAGGACTCCTGTTGTCGAGTGACCAGCCCGACACACAGATCTCTACCTTGACAACATTACAACACTCAAAAAAGAAAGACATCCATGTCCCCGACGTTATTCGCACCCAGCAAGTGAGCGGCCGCAGACCCACTCCCCAGACAGCGTTGCCACTAGAATCAGCATTAAAAAAAGACAACAAAAAATATTAATACGTAGGAAGAAGTAGCCGGGATAGCTCAATCGGTATAGTAATTAGGCTAGGTGCTGGATAACAGAAATACCGTGGTTAAATTTCGGCCACATGCAACAACATATTTTGCTATATGATCCTCGAATTCTCAAAGTGATGGATGTTTCGGTGTTAGAGGGCTTGTGGGAATACCTGGATGTAGAGGAAATGAAGGTGTTGTGAGGGATGCTAGTAGACTTGCTTCTGCAACGGAACTGAAATGTGGCAGCAAGTAAGGCAAAAGGTTGGAGTAATGAGATTGGGGAGGCCAAGGCCCGAAAAGACTGAAGCTCCATACAGAAGGAAGATGTGTGGATAAATTTGTACTACAGCAGAGTGGGCCGTATGATTTCGAATCGAAAGTGTTTGCTGGATTTGTTTTGACGAATATCTGGCTTCTTACTAATGAGTTAGCCCACCTACCGACAACGGTGGTTCAATTCGTAACGCTTCTAAGTCAGTACGTGCCGTTTCGATTCCCAGTCGGTACAAAGGTTATTTTGACTCAGAAAATCAGCGGTATTCCTCAGTTCCTCCGGATAAATCCCAGGACAGAACCTCAAACTAAGCGAAGTCTGCTTTCTTCTTCATCATTTCCAGTTCGTCGTTTACTAATAATCTCTCATCATTTACAAAGGATAGACAATACTTTGTGAAGAGCGTTACTCGCTAGACCGAGATGAGAGCATCCGAAGGATTTGCACAGCGTATAAGGATACCGGCACCTTACCGATCAGCATGTCCTTTCTTTTCCGTGAATTTTACTTTTGCTTTATTTCATGAAGATGTCAGCGTCTCTGACTGGCCTATATAGCGTCTAATGGTAGTGTAACTGATGACTAACTGGAATTAATGTGGAAGTAACCTGCCACTTCCTCATGGAAATACTCCTTACTTACTTACTTACTCCATGGTGCAGAGTCTTTTTGAGAAGCTAACTGGTTTGCAGCTAGTCAAGAAATTCCCCGCATTTCACGGCCGAAGTTCATTACCGCACTCACAAGCGTCCGCCACCTGTCTCTATCCTGGTCCAGCCCAATCCAGTCCATATACCCACATCCCATCTCCTGGAGATCCATCCTAATGTTATCCACCCATCTATGCCTAGGTCTCCCCAGTGGTCTCTTTCCCTCCGGTTTCCCCACCAAGACCCTATACACCCCCCTCTCCTCACTCATACGCGCCACATGCCCAGTCCATATCATTCTTCTCGATTTTATCACCCGCACAATATTGGGTGAGGAGTACAGATCATTTAGAAACCCAGAGACGTACGAAACTAGGGTCCGTCCCCAACACGCAGAGTTTTAAAGCACCTGTTCTCTATATGTATTACTTATATTCTAAAGTGCCAAACGATGGACACAGTCCATGAAGTAAACAGTCTTAGGAATGGAGTCTGCATGTTCGGTTCCTCTATTCTGATTATGTCCATCCAGATCTGACAAGAGGGACACGCGGCGGGGCAGTTGGTTGAGGCACTGCGCTGCAAGCCGGAAGGTTCAATTCTCAGTGGTTTCATTGGAATGTTGCATTGAAATTCGCATACGGCCTTGGGGTCGACTCAGCCTCTAAGAGAAACGAGTACCAGGAATATCTCCTGGGGTCGAAAGGCGGCCGGTGAATAGGGCTGACAACTTTACCACTTTCATGTACCGACCGTGTTGAAATCTGGAAGCTTCAACCTCTTGGATCCCTCAAGGGTCTGTCCAGGCCTCTACAGGGATTGCTTTACCTTTACCATTTTACCAGATGTGACACAACAATTATCGGACTATTTTGTGAGCACTGCCCTGTAGGTTTTAAAGCCGGTTCTAGTTTATTATTTGCTCGAATATCTATACTTCTACAGGTAATGTTTCCCTCTCATTTAGGGGGAGAAGAGGCATAGCTTCACTCAGTCATAATCTAGGCTCTAGATGGAGAACAGTCATCACACCCGTGGGAAAGAATCCCAAGACCCAGCAAAGAAGGGGCTGCCTTGGTCCGAGTGTCGGTTTGGACGTAGTGGAGAAGAAAATATTTCTTGCCCCTGCCGGGATCCGAAATACGCACCGTCATAGGCGAAGTCTAGCCGCTACGCTACCTGTGTTCTTATGTCTGCAGGCTGTAATCACTGTTTTCAGTTTTACAGTAAAAACTAATTTGGAATAAAACGTCACAAAAGGATGTAGTCTTCGAAGAAAGGAAACCGCCTGCACCTCTGTACCACGGAAAGTGATTATTTATGTTAAAGTCCAGTCAGCAATGCTGGCCCCGTTTACTTTCGTCCAAGCTAAGCCAAACAGAGTCGCTACATCGTAACGGCAGCGCGTGATATGATCTGACACAGTGTTATCATGCGATAATGCAATAAAAATTCCTGTGATCATAGTTCAACTTTTATTTTAAAAACAAACAAAGTGGGCCAGTTTTTGCTTGATTGAAATAAATTATCTTATCTAGAGAAATAAGTAGACCGAAAGTCACAAACAGTGTATGGAAAGAATTAAGAAATACAGCTTTCCTGATCAACATGGATACCTCAGTCAGTCGACTAGGCTAGACCAGGGAGTATCAATTTCCCAAACATCTACGAGCCATCTCAACAGCCCAGACATCACAAAAGTGACAGGACGCAAGGGTCCACACTGGGAATCCATAAATATTAGGTGCAGACGGGAAATAATTATTCGCCCTGGCGACATGGCTCCCGGTACTTTTCACCCCTGGACTAGACAACCACGAATTTTGAGTTCGATTTCCGTAATATGCAAAAAAATTATCTAATCTCCGCAGTGTCTACACTGGTGTTGGGAATCGACGGGTGTGCCAAAAGGTTTGGAAGCGAATAATGAGTACATACTCATAAGGTTCGTCACCCCCGTTGTGTTCAATAAACTAAGAGAGTAGAGTGTATGCACTTGTCTAAGGCTCGTGCCCACCTTATCCCCACCGTACAAAGCCCATATTAAATCTTGTATAACTACTTTCTAAGGATTCATGTACAGCCTGAAGATGGCTATTGTCAAGAGCCGAAACATGTAGTTGTACCTTAGGTAGTAATGTAAATACACCTTTACCATCAAATAAAATAAGTTGTGTTAGACAAGTACATACACTCTACTCTGAGTACATACAATTAAATATATAATTAAATATACAATGAAATATATAATGTGGGAAAACTTGTAAAAGCGTTCCATACACATGCGTACAAAAGTTAAGACAATGTTTGTGGGTTCAACAAGGACTTTGCTGATCTAACGGGGAACCATTATATAAAATTCTGAAAGTACTATATTTCTATATAAAGTACTATATTTCTATAAAGTACGAGTATTATTCCTGCGTTGATATTGAAATAAAAATTCCACCAAATTTTTGTCTCACGACACTTTTAATTTTTTAGATAATAAATTACGCAATTGACACAGAAGTGAAAAATATATTATAAATTGTACTTTTATACTTTAAATCTATTTTCCCGCGAAACCAAGGAATAGGATCATACCAAGTGCGCCACTAGCTATAAAAAGTTAGAGAAACCTTGTCCTGTACATGTGTACCGGGTACCTTTTCCCATATATAGACCTGCCTGAACGTCGAAGCAAGCACTCACCTACGTCTGCAGCCGCGGTTACGAATGCTTTTTATTTATCCACTTATTCATTATTTGCTGAACGACACTGTCAGAGTTCACGTTTCCTATTTGAATGGAAGCATCACGATGTGCCTATGAACTTGATATAATACTAACAAATGTAAGTCCGCACAACTACTTTATTACTCAAGGTAATTATACAGGCTACATGTTTCTACTATAGATTAGTCATCTTCAGGCTTATTTTTGTCATTTGAGTCACAAGATTCTATGCATACTTTGGGATCCCATCGTGTTTACATCCATGGAATACATAACATTAATCATTTGTCTCATACCGTTTGAGACAAATGATTAATTTTATGCATTCCATGAATGTAAACACAACGGGATCCCAAAGTGTACGTAGCATCTTGTGACTCAAATGAGAATAATAAGCCTGAAGATGACTAATCTATAGTCGAAACATGTAGCCTGTATAATTACCTTGATTTATAAAGTAGTTGTGCGGACGTACATTTCTTAGTATTATATCACGTTTCCTAGTTCTGGACGATAGGAAATTCATAAATAATCCCATATTCCAGGCTTACTCAGCGGTGTAGTCAACGTCTTCGCTCTTCTGGGCCATTACACGGCGTAGACTGTATCTGTTGACGGACATTTTGGGAGAGCCTAACGCTGTGCAAAATCCCACAGCAGCAAAGGCCTAATAATTATTCGTCTGGGAAAGATGTCAAGGGAAATGGGCGTGTCATGACGTCGGCCTGGATAAACTGAAAACAAATCACGAAATGCATGCTGGTTTCAGGGTGGAAATTTGAAAGCGGGAACTCCATCATACGAAGCAGCATATTGTTGCTAGTTTTAACTTGTCTTGTGTGTAATTGTTGTTGGTTGGCCGTGTATATTGTTGTAGCTGTCTTGTGTGTACTGTTGTAATTGTCTTGTGTGTATTATTGTAGTTATCTTATGTGTATTTGTTGTACTGTGTGTGTATTGCTGTTTTTTTTTTGTACTTTAGATGCCGGACTGCTGGCCAGAAGTCAGTACTCGGAAGGTCCTGCGACCGGCCAACTCGACACAGGTTTTTCTCGGTTTCCCTGTGTCTATAAGCAAATGCTGAGATGGTTCCCAAGATTCCAAGTTGCCACTACATGCTTCTCATGTAGCCCTCCCGACTTAAATCTAGTAGTAACC
>Ga0123354_10007272_pt1 | contig 16627 bp, 10 predicted proteins | sample TergutLab28metaG_2_FD_97872 | JGI IMG/M metagenome (GOLD analysis project Ga0123354, IMG submission 97872) | Labiotermes labralis P4 segment gut microbial communities from Petit-Saut dam, French Guiana - Lab288 P4 | ecosystem: Host-associated > Arthropoda: Insects > Digestive system > Gut ...
ACTGAGGCTCTGTACAGGCCGTACGGCCCATAGGGGGAGTAGAGGTATAGCTCTACTCTTTCTTGACCATGGCACTAGAAGGGGGTGAGGGGTCAGCGTCACGCCCCGGCCGCTCTTTACCCCCGGGAAAGACCCAGTACCCATTGTACAGGAGGCTGGGTGGGCCCAAGGGCCGGTCTGGACAGGTGCGGAAAATCTCGTCCCCACCGGGATTCGATCCCCGGAACGTCCAGGCTGTAGCCAGCCGCTATACCGACTACGCTGCCCGGCCCACGATATTTGGAATGGTTATTGGTATTTTAAAATTTCAAATATATTACATATTCCACGGTTTCACGCGGAAGCCTTAACGATGCTCTGAGCAGACGTGGTTGGGAAACACTGGTCCGTAGGGACACGATGTAAAATGTCGGCCTATAGAATTAATGACGGTAGGCCTATACGAATCCGCTACCAGCACGATTCGATCTAGACTTGTGTCAGAAGTTGGCGTTTAAATCACTTTTCTTACGCGGAAACTGTCTTTATCCGACTTTACAGTGCAAGACATATAGCGCGTGATGTTTAAACGACCTTAAACCTTAAACCATTAAATAGTATATTGATCGACGACCTGTCTTTATATTTTCTTCAGCGACAGGAATTTGAAACGCGCCCGATCTTCGCTGAAGATTTCCACGTACCGATCCCCCCAGAATAAGTTTTCTTTTTTGCGGAAAATAAAATCCCATGATAACGTTTGTACAGCGCCGTGTCAGGTATTTGTACAAATGCAGATTGTCATTTGTTTTAATGAGATGGAAGTTATTGGTATATTTGTGGGCGGCGTGGGTAATGAACCGCTTAGCAGGGCTGTTTTCCTTCCAGTTTTTAAGTTGGAGAACAAGACAGTAGTAGGTCGTCAATTATTCTCGGGGTAATATACAGTAATTTCAAGCAGTGAAATGTTGTGGTTTATGCATGTTGACAAGCACTGTTCTAATAAAGTGGGACTGTCACAAACGAAAGAACTTAACACAGTAAATTCGCGTCCTTGAAGAATATGATTGGATCTGAACGGAGCCTCGGAGTCATTTATGCATTTCTTTACGTTCCTTTCGGTGTGAAAAATTGCGTCAGGTTTCCTTCGGTAACAGGGTCTGCTGTCCGGCATTTTGAAATTCTGGTGCTGTCGAAGCATCAGTGTCGCAACGAACGTTAGGCTCCCCAAACGTATCAGAGGTTAACTGGTGAACCTCACGATTAACACGAAATTTCTTTGCGCAACAGCTTCTCTTGATGCTTGAGTCTGAAGTGACAGCGTTTCTGTTGTGTGAATAAATATAAAAATCTTGCGTAATTCGACGGCATAATTATTTGCAAAGGTATTACCGCTTCTCTTGCCGTTAATTGATACGCTCTTAACTCTCTGCAAATTTAGAAAGTTGATTCAGAGTGCCACTCATTCTCACTGGCTTCTCAATATATTTTAAACAGTTGGTCCATCTATGCTTCTTAACACAGACTCACGTGTGAGCCTTACAGTGCAGCATTAACCAGTGTATTGGGGTGTAACGCACCAATAACGAGGGCTCCGTACATGGGAACTTGTCCGTCCCTGATATACAGACACTTTTATCCGAAAACACCTACGAAATCAAACAGTGAAGGCTTCAAACAATTTCAGTGATTTATGTTTCTAATGAAATTAGCATTTTATTATTTATATTGATTATTGATTTGCCTTTTGTCAAGTTGTTGGTTCAGAATTACAATGTGCCCTTTAGTACCGCGGCTTCAAATGGGCGTATTGTACCCAACCCTGATGACAGACGAGAGTGGAGCACTGTTAGAGTGACAACTGGCAGGGAAGAACCTAAGTGCCCTGAAAAATCCTCTCTCAGTGCCACTTTTGTTCATCATAAATCCCAAGCGGACTTCGCTTGTATTCACTGCGTTAGTTCGTGGTGAAAACTTAGCCGCTGTATGTACATTTCTTGACAAGTAGGTCCAGTTTATATAGAATGCTGATTTTAGACCTGCCAGTTAGTCGCACGTTTCACACACGTTCCATTCGTTTAAATTAGGTACGCTTTGGTTCTGGCGCTTAGATGTTAATTTTTCCTAGCTAATTAATGGTGTTTGAAGCTTTAGGAAACCTGTTGTTTTGAATAACAGCTCTGTGACACTGATAGCGACATTTGTGGATAGTAGAGAGCGTGGCTATAGTTTGATATGTCACAGAGCAGGGTGGTGTTGGGACAACATTATGGATTTGTTTTGTGGAGGTAATCTGTTCGAACCCTTGCCAGGATCCCGTCGAACTTGGCTGAGGGTTTTCGTCGTCGTATTAAGCCTGCTTGGGCCTATTCCGTATAAAGCCATACTAATGCCTGTATGTTACAACCACTTCGCTTAAAAGTTATTACCTGCTTTTCAGACTTACCTTTTCATCACAGTCGACACCTTGATGCAGAATTTGAAACAGTTTCGTTATACTACGTCTTGTCAATCAGCACTGGGTTGCAAAAGATGGATTTTAATAAGAGCGATATCCAGCTGTGACGTTTAACGTGACACGTAGGCCTTTGCTTTTTTTCCCCCATGGCGCGACACTCCCTACTGGGCCAGGGCCTCAGTATCGAGGCTTACACACACACCACACTCGGTAGCACTCGGGACGAGTGATCAGCCCGAAGCAGGGACCTGTACCTGACAACACAAGAGACAGACATCCATACACCCGGCGGGATTCGAACCCGCAGTCTCAGCAAACAGGCCACGCCTTAGACCGACCGCACGACCACTGGGATCAGCAGGTCTTGTCCATGCTATGGGAAAATTAGTACAGAGTTAACATGTCTTCCCTAGAATTATATGCTTTCGCATCCACGTCTAGACATTTCTAGGCAGGCTAGGTGTGCGTGCTGTCGTGATAAGTTGCCATAAATTTGGCCTCTACTGTTGCTGCCCCTGTATGCTAATTTACAGAGTTCGTATTGGCGGTAATATACGTAAACTAGACGGAAGGAGGCGACTTGGAAGACCTTTGAAGAAGCTATTAGACGAGGCCGACACAGGCGTATTAAGGCCTAAATCGTGACGGATGATGATGATTATTATTTATTGTCGGTTGGTTTCCTGTTACTGAACTGGTGTCTTGCGTAAATGATACAAGTAGCGTGCCTGTGCCCTAGTATAGGTTCAGTTCTGCTGTACGAGGACATGGCGGATCCATAGTTTGCAGCAATTTAAAGCCGCCGCCATTGTACGATGCAAGTCCCGAAACCTCTGGTAATGTGTTTTCGCGTCATAAGAAAGGATATCTTTGTGTCCAAACGCCAGGAAATAATGTGCTTTATCTAAGTGCGTAGAAACAACACTCCACGAATTTTTGGCTTCGACATTGCATGAAGGTGAGTGGCCAGCTCCACTCTGAGGTCGCTCTTACTGTTGAGGAAATTGGTAGCCCGATACCCAGCTCTGTGGGAGATAGGGTACAGGTGTGTTTTCGTTAAACGATAGTTAAGAAAAGATGGCCGTCCTGGCCCCCCACTGGTCTTCATGGAAGTTTCACACTATGTGTGGTGATATTTTTACGTTGAATGGATTGTGTAAATTTAATTTTTACACCTCAGCGTCAGTTATGACCACATGGCTCTGATGGTTTCTGAAAGTATTAAGAAACGAAACCGCGTCCGTCTTGCTGTTGTATTCTTGTACGGTTGTTTACATAACTTTTACTGTTCTGTGTTTTCCCTTTTTACATTATAAACGCAGGTGCTCGAATCTGCGATAAATTAAACGACTGGTGAAAAAAAAATATGCGGGTTGATGGGATGGAATTAGATGTCGAGCAAACGCTGATAAGAGGCGGTCTGCTCTTGACTGCAGATATGCAAGGAGTAACTTGCATGTGTTGCGTTCCGTCGGGCTGACATTCTTATACAATGTGTATATTTTATCGTGTGCCAGAGCAGGACAGTTGTCACGGCGGCTTTATCGCATAGGAGGCCTGCATCCGCCGGGATTTTACAGTCCGTTTTTCCCGGGCAGTTCGCTTTACCTCGTTTCACAGGAGTCTAGGAAGTGCTCTAAATTTCAGGCGAATACATGCGATTCAGCTTGGCGACAACTGCCGTGCACGGGGACGGACACTACAGAACTTGATACTGTCGTGTTTGCACGATGCATGAAGGTCGTCCTGTCCTTCGGTGTGTTTGTTGGTCGCTTGTAACTTGACTGATTCTGTGGAAGAAGAGTCGGCCATGAGAGGCCAGTAATCGCAGTTGTTTGCATGGACTGAAACGGGACATGTTTTATCGTGTTCTCAAGATATCGCCTCGTATCCAGAACAAGATCAATACTTACGTACTCTCAAGATCTCGCCCCGTATCTAGAGAAATATGAATACTTACTTACTTTACTTACTTACTCCATGGAGCAGAGTCCTCGAGAAGCTAACCGGTTTTCAGTTAGTCAAGAAATTCTCCGCATAGTGTGGAACCCGAAGGTTCTTTACCGCCTTCACAAGTGCCCGCCACCTGTCCCCATCCTGAGCCAGCCAGAATATCAGTCCAGGTCCGAGGCTCTTGGAAACATTTCGCAACAGGATACTTTTTTTTATTGTGTATGAGTTGTTAGCACCTCACCCAACCCCCAAGCTGCAGGACCACCCCTTGTCAGCTGTCCGCGACTGCTTTTCCAATATATTCGCAGCTTCCTTCCATATTGGAGGCCGTTCCTCCATCCGCAACCAGAGGACGCGCCAAGCCGTAGTGACAGGGACTCACTTATCACGGAGAGCCAGATGAATGCTTTCCACATCCGGACACTGTATTTCTAATGTCTGCCTCTAGTATTCTCCCGTGTAGTATTTTGTTTCCTAATTTTTTTTACATGTTTTCCTGCAAAAATTGTGTATGTATCTCGTAAAGTCTGCATGACGCACAGCGATACAGAATTAGTATTATTTGGCCTACAAATTGTATTTGAAGCACGTCATGTCTGCACGATGCGTTAACACATTACAAGGAAATTTAATTTATGACTGTGCGTAGTATACAAGTAGTACAGTCAGTTTCTGCTGTTAGGCGTCTTTCGTTAACGCTGACTGGCCATAATGTGATTGATGAACAGGTGAACGGAGTGTGTATAGCGCGAACTTTCGCATAAACTTGTTGGCTATTCCGCGATTTCAGCTATCATTGTCAAAATAAGACGATTTTATTTCGCGATTTTTCATAACGCGAGGGTCACACAAGAAGGCAACTGTCACGTTATAGCAGAAACGACTCTGTCTGTAGAGCAGATTATCTGGGCCGATAATAGATCCTATTTGAAATGAATGAACGTAATGGCTGTAGAATCATTCAGAGTCTTTTGTGTCTTTCTGTCTTGTGGTTTAATTAACTGCGTTCTCCCACGGGGGTTGAGATGACAGTGGTGACATGGGAAGGCTTGTAGAACGAAACTGTCATGGTTTTCAAGCTTAGTAGTGATAACTGTGTGGGCCGGGTAGCTCAGTCGGTATAGCGACTGGCTACGGGTTGGACGGTCCGGGGATCGAATCCCGGTGGGGGGCGAGACTTTCCGCACCTGTCCAGACTGGCCCTATGGCCCACCTAGCCTCCTGTACAATGGGTACCGGGTCTTTCCCGGGGGTAAAGAGCGGCCGGGGCGTGACGCTGACCCCTCACCCCCTTCTAGTGCCGTGGTCAAAAAGGAATAGAGCTGTACCTCTGCTCCCTCTATGGGCCGTACGGCCTGTACAGAGCCTCAGTGCTTATACAAGGGCGCACTTTACCTTTTACTTAGTGATAATTGTGTTTAGAGCCCGTTCACAATTTGATGGCCGGACGCACAGAACCAGCCGTTCGCTGTATTAGACTACTGCAACATTTAACATATGTGTTGCGCATGCGCACGGGACATCTTATTTGTTGCGTTCGATTTACAAAATGAACATCACTAACTGCGCTGAACAGCAGGGGTCTTTGTGGTGGGTACGGAATATGTTCACTGTGAGGTACGAACTAATTTTCAGGTGTGACGTTTAAATGAATTTTCGCTTTCAAGATTAACGCGAAAATGGAGGTGAGTGGGGGGGGGGGGCATTTTTGGAATGAGACTCCATACTGATCTTCGTGCTGCTCTAACAGAAGGACAAGCGGAGGAAACCTGGTTAACTCCTAACGAAGCAATGGTCTTTTAGGAAGAAGAGGTTTTGTATCTTAATTTTCAAATGGTTAAGTACGTGCGTAGAAAGACGGGAGGGAGAAATCAGCTACCGATATGTCAGGGACACAGAGACAGACCAGGGGACTCTCGAATATGAATGAAGAATGCTCATCACTCGAACTGTCATGGGGTAGGGTTGTCAAGAGGGTTTTTCGCAGTGTTACGAGTAGAAATTATTTTTTTCTCTGCCAGTCAGTATAGCGACTCGCTACGGGCTGGGCGATTCGGGGATCGAATCCCGGTGGGGGGGGGGCGAGATTTTCCTCAGCTGTCCAGACCGGCCATGGGGCCCATTCAACCTCCTGTACAATGGGTACCGGGTCTTTACCTGGGGCGTGGTGTTGATCACCCACCCCCATCAAGCGCCGAGGTTAAAGACAGAGTAGAGCTATACCTCTACTCCCCCTCAGGGTCTTCGTGGCCTGTTCTAGGGTGAACTTTATCTTTACTTTTACCCATGCCCTTATCAGTATAATTTGAAGATGACGTTCGCTGCAAAATGTGACGGAATCTGAAAGTGATAGATACCTCGTGTGCGCCGATAGAGCAGTGTCTCGGCAACCGCTGCTTCAGATCCTTTCGACAGCAAATGCTCGAAATCAGTAAGATGTTATGGATGACAATTCACTGCACAACACGTCGTCGCAAGAGGTCGTGATTTAATTGAAACTGCACCTGCAGGTCGTCGTCATTACATACCTGGCTTATTTGTCCTTCGCTGTCGTTTCGACACGCTGCATACGTTTTGTGACAATAGCAACAAAACGCGTTCACTTTTCGTATTGTCGTTCTGAGGTACACTAATACAGGGTAATAATACCTCGCTAGACACAGTGCGTGCCGTATTATCTCCTTCACTAAGCACGCACTTAAGCCAAGGCTAGAGAACCACGATTCATAATATACACATCAACATTGTGTGTGTGTATATGGGTGGAAGGGGTGTACAACATGCCGACGAGTCACGTTGGAATGTCTGTTTAATCCATGCCATTGTTGTCACAGTATTTAATCCTATAATAACTCCCGTCCACACGTACCTGACGCTTTTTTCATGAAAGATTAAAAGTAATGGAAAGCTGACGCATCTCAACGACTTGTGGATGGAAGTGTATGGTTCACGAAACTTACGATGTTTTTCTTTAAAGACACGTTTGTATTGTACTGTAGTTTTTTAATTTTTAAATTAATTTTCTGTTCTTCCTCTTTAATACTTTTTGGATATTTCAAATGAGATTTTCTTTCACTGTGACGCGAGGTCCTTCACCTTCTTTGTGGGTCTCTCAGAATTTATTTACTTGTGGGCTTCTAAAACTGAACTTGCTGTAGTAATTTGTACGTCGGTCATTCGTGACACGCGCGTTACTTTTCATTAACTTTGGTCATCTCTAATCTTATCTCTTATTACATGCTCTTTTCCCAGCTGTTCTCGAATATTTTCACTTATTTTGTCCTTGAGCCATGCTACCTGAAAAATATCATGCACGTACGTATGTTGCCTCCGGACTGTGGTTTCTTGGGTTCCTAGTCAAGATGTCGAACGCCTGTACTTAAGAACTGTGATACAGCGAAGATCGGTCAAGAGAGCACTTTTCACTATGCATACATTCCGAATTATATGCAGTTATTTCAGATTTAGCCGTAGAGGCCACTTGAAATGCGATGGCACACGCGCAGAAACCAGATTTCGTCTTTCGGCGAAACGGACGAGTCCATTTAAATCGGCGGGGGCGTCAGTTCAGTCGACTGCTGGCAGCCGAGGTGTGCGCATCGACGGTAGTAATGCTGGATGTACCATGTTCCGATGTAGTGTGAAGAGTACTGGCTACCCACTCCATTCGCCAGTTTCCCCTTCAATTCCCCTCCCGTGCGTCACCTTGTGCCATCACATTTCAACTGGAGTCTGCTGCAGTTCTTTTGCCCAACGAAAGTTGACGAAATTTTATTATCAGCCGCTGTGGCTTTGTCAAGGCTGTTTCTACACCGCGAAGTTCAATAAATTTTTGGCGGCCAAGGTCTGCTTCAGCGCTGGACACGGATGATCGTCATGCGGCGACGAATTCCTGCGGTGTAATCGCATTCAATGTGGGTTCTTTATTTGGTAGAATTTATGACATGTAAACTTACTCTGAGACCGACTGTCGTAGCAGACTTCGTTACGGCTGCTTCCAAAACTTCTAACGAGCCCGTCTAATTAATTACACTTTTGTATATTTGTTTGTGTTCTGCGAGAGTAAGTAATAGGATCTTGGGTCTGCATTCTTGCTTTTTGTTACGAGAATATAAACTGGCGGATTTATTAACACATTTTGGACATCTGACCACGAGGAAAGCGGACGGTGGGGGCTGACGGGATGTAGTTAGAAACTTCAAAACTGAGGAGCGGATTTAATCCATGAACATTTGTTAAGTGAATTTGAGTGAATATTTGCGACTCCGCAAGAATTGCTGTTTGTAGTAATGATACATAGTCTAAGGTGGCACATTCCCGTTTCGTTGACTTGTTAAATGAAAATTAATGTTGCATTAAGTCAGCACTATAGTATTCAATAAGAATGAGGCTACATTGTTGTGGGCCGGGTAACTCAGTCGGTATAGCGACTGACTACGGGCTGGACGGTCCGGGATCGAATACCGGTGGGGACGTTATTTTCCGTCCGTTCAGATCGGCCCTGGGGCCCACCCAGCCTCCTGCACAATGGGTACCGGGTCTTTCCCGGCGGCATAGGCGGCCGGGGCGTGGAGCTGACCCCCCCCACCCCTATATATTGCCGAGGTCATAGAAAGAGTAGAGCTATACATACATCTTCTCACCCTAAGGGCCTTCGTGGCCTTTAAAAAGGATCAAACCCAAAGCTACATGTTTCAATTGAATATGATTAGCCATCATCGTACCTAATTACAAGAACGGAAAGGAGGGGTAGAAAATAATACCCTTTGTATTCTTGTAATTAGGCCTGATGATGGCTAATCATTTTAGCCGAAACATGTAGCCGTATTCTTACTGAATGTAATGTTGTGTCGACTGATGTAAACTCCTTTTATAATGGTAAGTAGTCTGAAGTTCGTATTAGTGGAAGTTACCGGAACGTGAAGCAGACTGCAGGCTGCAGATACTTGTATGCAATAACCTTCGGGCGTACGAGGGAAGATACATAGCGCGTTCATAGGTCTTGCAGCACAGTGAAACATGTTGTAAAGTGTACATGGCTGGCGTTCGTTTTAATTCCGCAAAATTTATTGCTATTTTGATAGAATACGCGTATGTCCGTGTTCGTATTCCCTCCCGAACGCTCTGTTTTCACGTACGTTTCTGAACAGTAGCGAGCACTTTAGAAGTGTCCGTATGCCTGAGCGAACAAAACGTTGTCAGTCTGGTTGAACTGTTGTTTAATAACCATGTTACAGCTGTGCAGGGACAGTGCAGACATTTGTGGTTCAAGTGCAAAAATAAATCTGTGGGCGCTACGTGTGCGAAATCCAAAATTGAGGGTGCGGGTAGGTAGAAAAAAAAAAGTTTATGATTTTCGTACAAAATACTTTTTTGACACAAAAATTGTGAAACACAACAGATCTTTCTAATCACCGGCTTCCTCCACACTTCACAGGCTGTAGGGCCATGTGCAGCAGAATGGATTGCGATAGTTTCAAATCGGCGTTACAGCTCTTTAGGCTATACAACGCCGAATGTGGCGGAAAATGATCACAAATGAGTGTGTGAGAAATTGACACGCGATTTACGTGACGTGTTTGAAAGTCCGGAGCCACATGGAAAAACAGAAGAATATCACGGAACACGCGTTTTTGTAACCCGGCCCAAATAGCATATGGTGCCTCTCTGCTACAAGTATGGAGATTTAAGGCTGCACTGCTGGTTTGGATGAAGCGGATTTTGATGAAATTTCATATTTCTTCCCCGTTGGTCCAACATGGGCTACTGTTACCTGAGAATTTACATTTCATGTGTAGTTCGGTATACGTTTCGTGACATCACGTACACTTTTCTATGTCTGGGCACCCCTACTGCAGTCGGTAACTTGCTGCATCATTCAGAACATAATTAAAATAACACATCGGCTTCTTTAGAAGTACATTAAGTGGGAGGATACTACCCCTTCGGCCAAGAGCGACCCAAGTCTGTCCACCTGCTGCTTGTAAAATATATCCACTAGCACTGCTCGGTCGTTAAGTTCGTCGTCGCAGACACAGAGGTGTCGCCGGTGCAAGTGTGTATGCCGATTGGTTGTGGGATAAGCCCGTTGCAGCCGACTAGGGAACTGTTGAACCCCTCAAAGATGATAAAAGTGAACAAACGTTGCCATATAGTGCCCCCGGATTCTCGAACGAGCATTGTCTTTTACCGGTTCCCAGGCTTCGCCCTTCTGCCCATCCGTCCGATAACAGTAGTGTTATGTGTGAATGAAGCTGAGTGTGGGACACTGATATAACGATACTGGCAGGGGAAGGCGGACTAAAGACGGCATTTGACATGACATGTACCATGCAGTAAGCGTACTCCCTTTTAGTTACAAAAACCGATGAGGTAATGTTGTACAGGGAAATAATTGATGTTTGTTCTGAGGTCTATAAAAAACACATGAATGTGCTGTGTGGGCAGAACGCAGAATTCTTGAATGTGAAACGTCGTAATATGTAAGGTATCCAGTGGGCTTTGAAGGTTTGCGGAAGATATGAGGAAGACGAAAGGGTAGGAAGCCCCATAATATAATCTTCATGTTGATCTTCATTGCAGTATGATTTTTCTACTTTTCTGGTTTGTTTTAAAATGAAATCAATATCTTGCCAGCGGCATTTTGAAAACATACAAGCATTGAAAATTGTAGCGAATGAAAGGAATACAAATTTTGTTCTAGGGTAACAGTTGTAGCATTACTGTGGCAGCAGGCGATGTCCTTTGGCGTCAAGGTTATTGAACTGGGCGATCGTAAATCAAGCAAAAAAAAAAAAGGGGGGGGGGGTAAAAGGTGGCATTCGAATAATCGCAAAATCTTTCACTGTTAAGCTACAGAACTGGGCTTTTGACTCGCAGGTTTTAAGGGAAGACAAAAAAGAAGCACGAAGTTCAGTTTGCGTGCATTTGTCTTGCATTCTACGATATTTCCTTTCTTATACGTTTCCTTCTAAGATGTGCGTCGAGGTGCTTTCGTTTTGCACACCGTTCTGCTCTTTCTCAAAATGGTTTAGATTATTTCTATAGCAAAACCAAATAGATGCACCAAAGTATCGAATTTATTTTATTTTGGAATGACACTCTACATGTTTCGGACGGTCTTTCCGTCCATCATGAGGAGTTCCAAGATTGTACATACAGCAACAGGCATTTGTCAAACAGATACTGCTGTCCACTTGCTAGGAAGCAGACAGCAGTATCTGTTTGACAAATGCCTGTTGCTGTGTGTACAGTCTTGAACTCCTGCTGATGGACGGAAAGACCGCCCGAAACATGTAGAATTCATTCCAAAACGAAATAAATTCGATACTTTGGTGCATCTAGTTGGTTTAATTATAGAAATAATATTATTATACACGGCCCTGTCGTATTACCACTGCTAATTACTGTTTAATATGTACAGGCCTACATTCAGAATTGCGTCTTTAGCTTGATCGTGTGTCCCTTTGTTATGACTTAGGCTGCTTGCATCTATCTAGTGTAAACGGTTTTGTTATAATCGCTACTGTCTTACAGTGATTGATATATCGCTCACTGAATGCAATAGTGGCACAATCCAAAAACCGCCCATTTGGAGTTAATACTACGATTGAGCTCAGTTAACAACTGCATCCGACAATAATGGCATCTAGCTGTGTATGTTTCAACTAACAATTGTGCCGGTATTGCCGGATGCAGTTACATTTCTCAGCTCAATCGCGGTGTTGACTGCAAATGGGCAGGTTTGGGATTGTGACACTATTGCATTCAGTGAACGATGTGTACAGAATGCCCGAGGAAGCGTCTGTGAATCTTCAGGAGATTATTCCTTAGTCTACTATTTGGAGTGAGAAATATTAAACAAAGACGGGCCATAATGTGGATAGTTCCGTGGGCGTAGCTAGGCCATTTTTTTTGTTTTGCGCCCGGGGCGAATAGTCACAGTAAGCCACCCCAAATTACGAACTTAAAAACAATCACAATTATTTATTGCATTTCCTTTTATTTGTCTCAATAATTTAAAATTTGTTGAGCGCAGGAAATGTTTTCCATTTAAACTGTTCATTTTGCCGCCACCAGGGCTCTGCTGCCCATTGCTGTCGTACCGCCCGCACCGTCCTTTCTACACATTTCAGTGTTTGCGTACGTCTTTATGAGCTGTGTACTCGTATCCACGATCGCTCACAAGACGGGTACTTCTTTTCATGCAACAACCAGGCACAGAACCCGCGGCCTTCTTACCGTGACGACTGTAAGCACGTACCTGCCAGAAGATGGGTGTGTACACATGGCCGGGATAAATCCCCTGTTCAGCTTTTTGGTTAGGTTGCTCTCGTGGGGTTGGCCGTAACTGCGTAGCGGATGAGATAGTGACTATTGTTAATGAACATCCACTCAAAATAAGCCAGTGGACAGGCAACCCGAAGTTCGACAGACATTTCTTGGGTCACTGTGTATAGACACTGCATACTGCATGTCGAAGTAGTTCCTGTGTTATAACAATCAGCTGTACCAGACAGCGATGCTTAGAAGCGCATTAAAACATACCAGCAATCTGCAGTAAACCACCATGCATGATTTCAGGCTTCCACCGCGGGGTAACCGTTTGGGATTTTGCGCAGCGTAGAGTAAGAGTTTTTTTTTACCAACGTTTCGAGACAACTTGCCGGTCCCATGGACTGCCTGCGTAAAATCAGTCCTACAAGAGCGCAGATCTGAACTACATCAATTCTTATAATAAAACCAACTAGATGCACTAATTTCTCAAATTTATTTTTGGAATAAAACTCTACATGTTTCGGACAGTTCCTCTGTCCACCGTCAGGAGTTTTTCACTGTACACACAGCATTGGTATATGTCATACAGGTATGCTGACAACTTGCAAGCTCTCAGCAAACCTGCATGCCATATACCATTGCTGTGTGTACAGTGAAAAATTCCTGACGGTGGACAGAGGAACTGTCCGAAACATGTAGAGTTTTATTCCAAAAATAAATTGGAGAAATTGGTGCATCTAATTGGTTTTATTATAAGAATTTATCACGATGCACGGTCACCTGAACGTCAAACTGAACTACATACCACTCTTGTCATGAAATTCTACGAATGTAAGCCTCCAGCCGACTGTTTTAATGCCGTTGCTACGATTGTATGCAGCAGGTTCTTCCAGGATGGAGAAGAAAGTGAAGTTTCCGGCTACCACTGTTACATCGCATGACGTTTCAGTTTTCACCTTCTGGCCAGTTGGAACACATTAAGATCATATTTCAGCATTTGTGTTGAGATAATGTGCTGAGAGAAAATCGAAAATGTCGTAACAACAAAACGCGGAAGATTCGAAGTGTCTTAGTGGCCCACATAACCGCCGGGCACCGCAGTTTTTTTAACAATGCCGCTTCATGTCTTTGAGATTACAGAACAGAATCTGCGCCGAAAAGCGGCTAACGCCATAAAACGTCGTGTGACAGTAATAAGTTAAGAAATCTCTCGCATTTTATGAAACCCGAAGGTTCATTACCGTATTCGCAGCTCACCATTTGCCCCATTCCTGAGAGCTGGATGAATCCATTCCACTAAGAGCCATTTTGGTATCTGATCTACACTTACGTCTTACAAGTAGGCGCTTTCCTTCAGGTTGCTAGGATGAAGTTGTCAGATTTGTCATGTGTTTTCTCATTTATTTAAAGAAAAACTCAGAAAACTGTCTAAAATTGTTTTCATATCGCTTCTTTCCATGTTCTTCCGGACTAGAGATTTATGATCATACAGTAATATCTTACGCTAATGGTTAATAATGTTTTTAAGTAAACTAAGAAATACAGACATGAACCCTTGAATCAAACCTGTTCGGTTGGTAGGAGACTTTACAGTCTCCTAAGTTTCCTAACTTTCACTTGGACCTTGTTTAATTGAACCAAGGCAGGACATAGTCCGTTGTTTACCAGAGGATTCTTATTTGGTTTGTTGTGGGATCTAATCGAGGGGAGTGAATTTTCAGAGAAAAGGAATGGATGTTCTTTAAGCCGGGGGTCACGAGGCCGAGTGATTACTTTTGTGCAGTGAATAGAAGAGGCGTGGAAGAAACTCGCTTTGAACAGCAGTAACTTCTGCGGCTGGTTCGCTGTGATTGCTTTTGAGTACGCAGTGAAGAATAGGAACGACTTGTGTGGGGTACAGAGTTCTTTCAGCGGACGGAATGTGATGACAACTGAAATTTGGGGAGGAACTTGGAAGTACATTTGGAGCCAGATTGGAGTATCAAGGCTGCCACTCACGTGGAATCAGAAAGGATAGCAGTGATTGTTTGGAAAATGATCAACAAAGAAGATTGCTAAGACGAGCTCCAGACCTCACTGAACACTGTTACTTACACAGCATGCGCAATTTGATGGTTATAGCTCGAACTTTGATTTGATATGACAGATAAAACGTCTGCAGCGTCCCGGTTTCCAGTCGTGACTGACGTTAGTACCGTAGGAATTCCATGAACTCAATCCGCTCCGCCCGGCACCATATGTCAGGAACGTTACGAAAATGATCTTTCTTTGTGGCAAAATTCACTTAGTACTCGAAGACTTGTCAAGTGGACAGAATTTTGCATTAACAACATTAGTTTTCGTGTGAAGCCTATCTGTTGATTTAACTACGGGTTTCGAACAGTATATGTCAAGGATGCATAACCATCTTGTTTCAGGGTAAAGGATACGTGAATTGTCGGATGATGGGGGGGGGGTCATATCGCTCACTGAATGCTAGAGTGGGACAACCCAAAAATTGCCCATTTGGAGTTAATACTACGATTGAGCTAAAAAAATATAACTACTGTACATCCGATAGTTCTGGCTCACTTGTTAGTTGAAACATACCCGGCTGGATACAGTTATTGTCGACTGTAGTTGTCATATTTTTTTAGCTCATTCGCAGTATTAACTCCAAATGGACAATTTTTGGGTTGTGCCAATATTGCATTCAGTGAGCGATATAAGGTAGGTCCTTTGTATTCGGTTAATTTACGAAGCGGTATGAACGTATAAGGTAATATGGCAATCGTAGGGAACTAACGAATGAGATGCAGTGTATTACGTACGATCTTTTGGCAGAGATACGGGACGGCTGAACGTCATTTCAACAAATAAGTACTTAGAAAATATTTTGTTTAAATGTTCGGGTTAAAATATATAATATAAATTTCAAAATGTGTGTGTATATTTAAAGCATGCAAGTTCTCTGGACATTATACCCATTTCGGTCTTTAGCTTGTAAAATAATTAGGTATGTACCGAGTGAGGAAGCCGCGATAAGCGGCCGTTTACTGCAGGTAGCGCATAACGCGGGAACTTAAGTGCTTATATTATTTCACTAGACGGCGAAGTACTACCGTTGCGTGCTGCCATTTTATGTCAAAAGATCTGAACAGTGGAAAACGTCCTCAGTCTATAGGCGTTGTTTTTCCTTGCCAATAAAAGCTAGGTAAAACGGAAGTTTTGACTTCACTAGTCCTAAAGAAGCAATATAATTACCGGATAGTAGAAGTGGGGAAATGCAGAGTACTCTAAACTCGCTGTGTTGTGTGTGAGAGTGTACGCAAGAACTCTTTCCGTCGATTGGTTTCACCGAACAGCCCCGAAGTTAATGTGAGGGCGATTGTGCCCTCCTAATTGCCTCTTAATATCCACAAAAGGAATGGGAACATTAGCATCGGAATTTAGATCTGCATTAACTACGTTTTAGCCCGGTGTTTACATGTACGGGACTGTTGCCACGAGTATGCCGTAAGCTGTTTCTCGGAAAATGCACGCATGATCTCACTAACTTGATAGCCTAAACAGAACCGTTATCTAAGTGCTGTGGTTCGCGCTTCATTATCGGCTGTGTGCTGCTGTTTGCAGGGCATTAAAATGTTAGAGATAATTTGACTCATGACTGCGAGTAAATTTGACCTTTCTGAGTGGCAAGGAATTCCAGGAATTTTTATTGCTATAGAATTCCTGTTGAAGGTTCGTTCCGGGTATGCTGACGTCTGTGTGCAAAATTCCTATAGTCAGAACGTCGGAGTCCGCCGACCTGATTAGTTAACACTTCTCGTGTTCGTTAGGTTTCCGTTGAGTTTTTGCCCTTCTATAGGTCAATAAAGAAATTTATGCAAGTGTTAAAAAACCTACTATAATAGAGACAATAAGGTTAAATAGATTACGTTGGTTTGGGCATGTACAGAGAATGGAAGAAAATAGAATTCC
>Ga0123354_10007276_pt1 | contig 16620 bp, 16 predicted proteins | sample TergutLab28metaG_2_FD_97872 | JGI IMG/M metagenome (GOLD analysis project Ga0123354, IMG submission 97872) | Labiotermes labralis P4 segment gut microbial communities from Petit-Saut dam, French Guiana - Lab288 P4 | ecosystem: Host-associated > Arthropoda: Insects > Digestive system > Gut ...
CGTCACCCCCACCAACCAGTTCTACTCAGCCATCACCTGGCTCGCCGCCACCGGCATCACCAAAGGCACCCTCATCAACGGCCAGCTCTACTACCAACCCACCAACGCCGTCAACCGAGGATCCATGGCCGCCTTCATGTACCGCATCGCCGGCAATCCCACCTGGACAGCACCCACCACCCCACCATTCCCCGACATTACTGGCAACCAGTTCTACACCTCCATCACCTGGCTGGCCGCCAACGGCATCACCACCGGGTCCCAAGTCAACGGAGTCACCATGTATGTTCCGGGGAACACGGTCAACCGTGGGTCGATGGCTGCGTTCATGAGCCGCCTGGCGACCAAGCATCTGATCGCCTGCACCCCGTACCCACACGCCCTCGGCTGCACACCCTAACAACCAACCGTGAACCGATGTCGTTTAGCGAGACACGCTCTGCAGATCCTTGATGTGAGCGGCCGAGGACCCCTGGTGGATTCTCACGTAGGCCACTTGACAGCAAGGAGTGCGCCTTTCTTGACTCCGACAACTAACCAGTATTGTTGAGATAGGTACTCGTATTGTGTTACACTTGATGTATGAGTAATTCATCCACTCTTACCATTCGTATTGATGCGGACATTAAAGAAGCTGCCCGTAACCGTGCGGCACGTTTAGGTGTCAGTCTCGGTACCTTAATCGAGAACGACTTGCGCCAGTTTATTAATGGTCGCCCGATTGTCATCGATGACGACTCGTTCGTACCGACTGAGCGTCTGAAGGCGGATATCGCGGCAGCTCGCGAGGATGAAGCCAATGGCGACTACGACGATGTTCCAGCGGATGACCTCGATGCCTACTTTGCCAACCGGGGCAAGGCGGTAGCGTGAGGATTGACCGCTTTCACTTCACCAAGCGGTTCCTGAAACAGTATGATCGATTGAACGTTCGACAGCAGGCTAAGGTTCAGGCTGCGATTAACCAAGCTCGCGATGATCTGACTTTTCCGGGCCTTCGCTTGCACCAACTGAAGGGCGAGTATGACGGAACCCAGTCGATTTCGGCTGGAGGCGATCTGCGTCTTCACTTCGAGCTTCATGAAGAAAACGGGCAAACAATTGCTAGCCTTCAAGCAGTTGGCACCCACAGCCAGCTCTACGGGTAGCACCACCCCTGTCACTGATGGTGACACCTCCTTGATGTGAGCGGCCGACAATTCGGAATGAATCACCTTGGAAGCCGCATGGCGGCCCTGCACTCCGTACCCCCACGCCCTCGGCTGCACACCCTAACACCCAGCCACCACCGTAGTTCGGCGCGAGTCGATGCAGTAGCCTTTTTCCATGGCCAGGAGTACGACGCGAACACCGACGAAACGTGTCTCCGCCTCGCAGAAATCCTCATGGCCTGCGGTCGTGAGCATCTGGGGTCTGGTCCTGATCGTACCTCTGGCACCCTGGTGGGCCGGGGCCGATCCGGGCACACCTCTGCGGCTCGTCGTCGTGGGAATTGGACTCCTGCTTGGACTGGTGTGGGTGATCCGAAACGGTCGTCGCCTTCAACTGGGTGTGCTCGCTCCGGGCGTGGCGTGGGCTGGACTCGGCGGACTCGTAACAGTGACTATCTGCAGTGTCGCCAGTGCCTCGCCTCTCACAAGTTTGCTTGGGCGCTATCCGAGGTACGAAGGGTTGCCCATGCTTGCCGCGTACCTTGCCATCGTGGCAATCGGAGCCTGGCTCGCAGGGAATGGATCGCCTGAACGCAGAGGTCATCTGCTCACAGCCTTGGCCGTCCTCCAGGTCACCTTGGCGATCTGGGCGATTGCTGAAGCTGTCGTCGATCCGCGCCACCGTGTGACAACTCCAGTGGGCAACGCGTCCGACCTGGGTGTTCTCGGTGTGGTCGGCTTCGCCGTCCTCGCCTGGTACGCCTTGCAACGACCGCACTGGTTGTTTTGGACCGGTGCAGCAAGTGCTGCTGTCATGGTCGCCCTGACTGCATCTCGAGGCGCATGGCTGGGGTTGGGAATCGCCGTACTGGGAGGATTCATCCTCCTGCTCATACAACGTAGGTTGCGCAAAGCCTGGCCGGTGGCGGTAATACTGGCCGCAGGTGTGGCGGTTGTTCTGATCCTCCCCATGACCCGGTCGCGCAGTCTGGGCACATCGCCACTAGCCGATCAGACAGCATCAGGGAGGATCCTGCTCTGGAAAGAAACACTCAACCTGTGGTGGCATCACCCCTGGTTGGGTGTGGGTCCCAGTCATTTCGTCGACGAGATCGGGCGTTACCACACCCCACAGTGGGCGAGTCTTGTCGGGCCGGACTATCCGCCCGATTCGCCACACAACATCATCCTGCAGGTGATGGCATCCGGAGGCTTGCTCGGCCTGCTGGTCGCCGTTGGCGCAGCGATTCTCCTGGGCCGTACCCTATGGAAGGCACGCAAGGACGAGTGGACTGGCGGGGCATTCCTGGCGCTCATCGGAGCAGGGGCCTGCTACGGATTTCACTTCACAGACCTGTGGAACATCGTTCCCCTCCTCCTCGTCGTCGGTGCTGCCTGCGGAACAGAATCGCCTGTCAGCTCGGAAAACTTGGCTGCCAGGATGGACAGAGCCACCGGTCACTACTCACGCTGGCTTGTCGGTACGGCAGGAGTTCTGGCCGTCGTCTTGGGCCTGCAGGCGGTTGTCACCGAGGCGATGCTGACCAATTCGGTCTCCCTGTTGAAAAACGGACAGTCACAGGGGCTGGCCATGATGCAGAAGGCCGTACGCCTCAAGCCACAAGACCCAGATCTGGCTTGGCGGGCCGGACATGCCCTGACCGTACTGGCTGGAGACAAAGTGGTGCCTGCGCAGTGGGCGATCGACATGCTAACTCCAGCCTGCTCACGACTGCCCGATTCCGTGGAGTGCATGAACGACCTGGCCCTGGCCAACATCCGGGCCGGCAATTCAGCAGCGGCCGCTGACCTGCTCCACAAATCGCTCTCGGTGGATTCGGTGAACATCACGACCCTGATGTTGATGGCCTCAGCCCAGGACGGGCTCGGCGACCAGGCAGGTGCGGAGGCGCTCCTTCTTCAAGCCACCGAGTTGCGCCCGACTGCTCCCGAGCCTTGGCAGAACCTAGCAAACCTCTACACGGAGGAAGGCCGTACTGCCGATGCCGAAGCCGCCCAAGCCAAGGCGGATGCGCTGTCATGAGCAGCAGTGGATGATCGTCGGTCACCAGGACCCGTGACCCGGCGCTCGACAATCCTCGAGCCGACCTATCCCAGCAGAGCGCAGACCCTGTCAGCGAGCCTGGCACTGGCGTTCCCGTCATCCCGTGGAGCGACAATGTGCCGCAACTCCTCTCGTTGCTGCGACCATCGGTGCGACTCCTCCACCGCACGTCTGATCGACACCGGCAACGACTCCCGGTCGCTCACGCAAGGTCCGGCAATGGTTTCTTCATAGGGCCACAGGAAGGGACTTGCAGCAGCATATTCTTCCTTGTCGAGTACGATATATGCCATAGGTTTGTCAGTCGTGCTGTAGTCGAATCGGACCGGAGAGTAATCGAACAACCCGCAGTCGGACGCGAGTATGAGATCGTTGATTTCCGGGTAGTGAGTGACATCGATCACGTTGCCAACTGAGCGTACTCTTCCGGTGGGCAGTTTCCCCCTCATCAAGATGACGTACTGCTTTCCTAGCTGTCTTGCCAGCCAGTGGGGGTTGACAACGGTCGAGTACGGGTGAGTCCACACATTTTCCAGCGAATACTTCCGGTCGCTCGGGACATACAAGACGGCCACCTGATCTGGGCCCAAACCCAGGCTCTCCCGGATGGCGTCCCTTGCCCCGGATGGAGGTAACACCAATGCGTCGTTGCGGGGTGTCCCCAGTTCCCACATCTCGGCCCGCACGGGAAAACACTGTCGATTCAGCTGTGTCGCCAATGCCGAGGGGCTGACCACGACATCCCACCTGTTGCGTTGCTCAAGGTTGAGCCGTATTCGCAGGTCGGTTTCTTCGTTGTGCCGCCACCGGGGCACTCCCACGGCCTCGAACGGATGCCCTGGGCCCGTCTGAATCACAGTCTGACCAGTGTGGCTCACCAGGAATTCGGGAACGTCGGCATTGAAGCACAAGACGGCGCTCGTACGCAGAGCCTGGTAGTACTCCGGCGAACCGACGACGACGCGCCTCTGGCCTCGAGGCACCACCGTGGAATCCTGCGACACACCCCATATCACCTTGTCACCAAGGTCGCGACGATCCAATTCCCGAGCCAACGCCACTTGAGTGTCTGTGGCATCGGAACCATGTCCACACTGCAAGTAGATCTGTGCGCACATTGCCCGGGACCCAGTCCAATACCAACAACGCAGCGCCATTGTCTGATCTACCGATCGAGTGGTTCCAGAACCCGACAGTACGCTCTGGCACTGCGCCGCTGCCGGACTATTCCTCACCACATCCCAAGCTTCAAGGCTGAACACGGGCCCAGTTGCGGTCATGGAGCGATCCGCCCGGGTGGCGCGTCGGGCCTGGATGGGGACGCGTACCTCTTTGTCCAAACCCCATCGCGGAAGCCACCCCTCCAGGTCGCCCTGATGATTCCGGCGAAAGACCCAATTCTTTTTGTTCTGCCCCCCGGAGAGGAGGAAGGACTGAGTTGTCTCCAAATCCGTGTCCGCGATCAAGGCATGTAGGACGCGATCGGGAAGGCTCACCCTGTCCGCATAGAGCTGACCATCAACGTCTGCCATGGCCTCAATCAGGTAGTCCCGAGCCGACTCAAAATACTCTTGCGAGGCGACGACGAGTTGTTGCAACGTGAGTTGGTCCGTTGCGAGAAGTTGAAGAGTTCTCTCTTGCTTCAGGTCAAACAGTCCAGATTGCGCAAGGTAGTTTGTCACCGATCGATACGAGCGTATACGCTCGCCCAGGTTGTCTGCGTCAGATGTCTGTTGCACGATGGAATCCTGGGCGGCGCGACGTCTCCACTGCACCCCAGAGCGGCGCAGGACATCGAAGGCTCGCGCCCGTACGAAAGCTTGCATAGCCGGTAACTGATCCTCGAACAGGATCCCCTCGGGGAGGGGGAACACCGAGCGTTCATAGAAGTCCCGTCTGAACACCCTGGCCCAGACAGGAACATTCACTGTGATCATTGGCAAATCGGCCAAGGTGATGTGCTGCCGAGCTCGACGATGGACGTCAAGAATGTACGCAGCAGGAGGCCGTCGCCTGCCCCGGACCAGGATCTCGTACGGAGCCACGGCGAAATCTGACCCTGACTTCTGCAAGCCCAAGACTGCTTGCCGGTAGAAAAGCGGGTTGACCAGGTCGTCTGAATCGAGAAAAGCAATGAATGCGCCCTGCGCTTGCGCAGATCCGACGTTGCGGGCCGCCCCGGGGCCGACATGACTGATCTGAACCAGTCGTACACGCGGGTCGTGAGCCTGTGCGGCCCGCACGATTTCCGCAGTCCCGTCCGTTGATCCGTCGTCAACCACAATGACCTCAATGTTGGGGTACAACTGTCGATCCAGGCTTCTGAGAGCCTCACCAATGTAAGTTTCGGTGTTGTGCGCCGGCATGACCACGGACAACAACGGCATGTGTGGCCGAGGTGGTCGGGGAACCCGATCCCGCAGGTTTCCCCATGCGACACGAGCAGCAACAAGCCTCTGCCAGGTGAGCGGTGAAACCGTGCTCTTCACTCGGACAGCGGCGGCATGCAGGGCTTCAGCGGGCTTAGAAAGAGCCATGGTCACTCATTCTACTGTCGGCAAGCACAGTGGCTTCGTACGCCATCACTGTCCTCCGGACCATTGTGGGACACACTCTCCGTGGCGGCGACGGGCTTTTTGTGTCACCCTTGTATCAGGGGAAATCCACAGCACTCCTAAGTGAGGAGGTCGTCGCATGCGTCATCGCACATCTGCCGACAGGCAACGACGACCCGTCCACAGGCACCTCCGCCGTACTGGAATGGGCGTTGTCAGCGCCATTTTTGCCGTGATCCTGATGCTTACCACCGCGGCACACCTGTCTGGGATGGACAACCTTCCCGACGGCGCTTCACGAAATGAGGCAGCTCCCTATCATGGACCGCAGGGAGGCGTCGGGTTACGCGTTGCGACGTTCAACATCCGTCTGTCCTGCTTGCCGGCAGACACCCAGACTCGCAGTTGGGCGATCCGGGCGACGAATGTCATCAATGAGATCAAAAAAGCTAATCCCGATGTGATCGGGATACAAGAGGCCTCCAACAACAGGACAGCCGAAGACAAGGGGCTGATGCCCCAAGCCAATCACGATGATCCGAAGTGTGTGGTGGGAATCGGCGAATCGAGTCAGCTCACCGATTTCGCCTCTCGTCTAGCCAAGATCGGTTACCATGAGGCACCTGCAGAGGGCGGAGAGCGGATCAGCGACCATATCTTCTATAACGGATCAACCGTGGAAGCCACGACAACCCCTGCCGTCCTGTATGCACTCCATGGTGGTGACGCTTACCTGACAGTGGCCACACTGAAAATGAAAAATCCAGAAAGTCACAACTTCGCCTTCGCGACCACACATCTGATAGACCCTGGCCAGACCCCAGATCCATCTGACGTCACCGACTGCAACTCCACAATCACCCTTGAAACCCAAGAAGCCATGGGCCTGCTCAACAGCTACTATCGTTCGGATCCGGTGATATTCGCAGGAGATTTCAACAGTCCCCAGACAGGTACATGCACCTCGTACGCCAAGGTTACAACGGGCAATAATCACACAGTTCGGGCATTGTACGATGCACAAATACACTCATTGGCCGTCAACGACAATTACCAAACGACCAATGGTTGGAAGGCGCCGGTGATCAGCCACACAGCACTCGACTATCGATATGACCGAATCTTCGTCAGCGACGACATCACCGTGGCATCGTGGGTCAACCAACTCCCTACAGTCATAGGGCAGACTTCGGACCACAATCTGATCTACGCAGATGTTTTTATTTAACGCTTCATTATCTCAAGCAGTGACATGGTGAAAGCGCCTAGATAACTTAGTTCAATCTAACCACTGAACATATCAAAGAACCGTGTCACAAGCACTGATGATTAGAGTCGCATCTGGGAGTTAGTGAGAGTCTGTAATATAGCACATTAAACTTGGCAAATGAAGGATGACCGGGTAATGTATGCTGAGGAAATCCTGAGAACAGGTTGGTGGGGTCGCCCCTAAACCGGGCGGGCAGCTGTACGTGGTGGATTCGTAGTCCTATCCTTTTCTCATGAAACCAAACAACGATGTGGCACTTCACAAAAGGACATCAATGAACACAGCGATCATCATTGCGGGTGGGACCGGATCACGTATGGGATTGGAAGTTCCCAAACAATTCGCACTCATCGAAGATAAACCTGTGCTCATTTATACCCTTGATGCGTTTGAACAGCACCCAAGCATTGACTCCATTGGTGTGGTGTGTATCGCCGGGTGGCAGGGCATACTTCGCGACTACGCCGATCGGTTTGGCATCAAAAAGCTGGATTGGGTCATCGCCGGCGGCCAAACAGCCCAAGAGTCCATCTACAACGGTGTCATGTACCTCGACGGCAAATGCGGTCAGGACGACACTGTGATCATTCACGACGGCATACGACCGCTTGTGGAGGCTGCCGTTATTTCCGATGTCCTGGCCGTCTGCCAACAGTTCGGCAACGGAGTGACTTCACTGCCTTACAACGAACAAATCTTTAGTGTCGACAGTGATGACTCATTCTCGACTGTGTCATATATTCCACGCGACACCCTCCGCCGCGTCTCCACGCCGCAGGCCTACCATTACCAGACTCTGGCAGCTCGCTATCGGGAAGCATTTGAGAAACACGTCGGCATCAGCCCTTCCTCCTACGCCAACACGATGATGGTGGACTTGGGTGAACGCCTGCATTTCGCTGCGGGGTCGGACAAGAACATCAAGCTGACAACGCAAGATGACCTCGCCCTCTTCAGGGCGTACATTCTAGGGTCTTCTCTGACAACTGTGGCGCCCATCGGCCACGATGCAAGACCCGCACAGGCAGATCAGATGCCCGTGCATCAGGATCAATCAGTCTGAGCGGTGTCGGGGACGGCGCTATGCACGTGCTGGACAGCGACAGGTATCGCAGAGACATCGGTAGCGTTGCCGACCTGGACCTTGATTGGAGCCAATTCCAGGACACGCAGCTTGTTCTGTCAGGTGCTTCCGGGATGATCGGCAGTTTTGTGGTGGATGTCCTCATGACCCGCAACCAGCGTAACAACATGAATTGTACAGTGCATGCCCTAGCCCGCGATGAGTCACAACTGGAAAATCGCTTTGCCCGGTACAGGGGCAGTAGCAACCTCTTGCTTAGGCCACTGAACGTATCGACCGATCGGATCCAGATCGACCACGCCGACTTTGTCGTTCATGCTGCCAGTAATACCCACCCTGTGGCCTACGCCGAAGACCCGATCGGGACGATCCTGACGAATGTCGATGGAACCCACGCCATGCTCGACCTGGCCGTACGCGCACAGGCTCGCCGATTTGTCTTCCTGTCCACGGTGGAAATCTATGGGGAGAACCGTGGTGATGTGGAAAGGTTTCGGGAGTCCGATCTCGGGTACATCGACTGCAACACACTGAGAGCCGGATACCCCGAAAGCAAGCGAACCGGCGAAGCCTTGTGCCAGGCCTTCGCAGAACAGTACGGCACCGATGTGGTCGTAGTCAGGTTGCCTCGTGTTTTCGGCCCGACCATGAGGGTGGACGACACGAAAGCCCTGTCGCAGTTTCTGCTGAAAGCGGTGACCGGCCAGGACATCGTTCTGAAGTCCGAAGGTAAGCAGTACTACTCCTACTGTCATGTTGCCGACGCAGTGAGTGCCATTCTGACTGTGATGGCTTCCGGAGAATCCGGCCAGGCCTACAACGTGGCCGATCCCTCCTATGACGTGCATTTGGGTGAACTCGCTGACCTGGTGGCAACGAGTGCCGGACAGCACGTCGTCTTCGAATTACCCAATGACATAGAACAACGTGGTTTTTCTCCTGCTACCATGGCACTCATGGACGGGACGAAGTTGGCTCAACTTGGCTGGCATCCATTGCTCGATATAGTTGAGAGTATCCACCAGACATTGGCCATTCTGAAGGAGACCATCACCTGATGCCCCAGACCTGGCGACTTTTCCTCCACCCCAGGCTTCAATTATTCAAGCACTTGGTTTTTCGAATCGCTTATAGCTTCGTTGCCGCACGCCGTCCAGTCGAACCGAACAGTGTGATTCTTGTCACGAACCGCCACCACGTATTGGCTGGCAATCTCCGCTATATCTACGACCATCTCAACAAGGATACTTTCTCGATTCACACATTTTTTCTTGACCAGCCAAGCCTCAGACTTCGGGCCATCCAGGACCTCCGCTTCGTCGTCGCCATGGCTCAAGTTCAGTACGTCCTGGTCGACGACTTCATGCCCTTGTTGTATGCACTGCGGTTACGCCCCGGTACGCGTCTGGTGCAGGTCTGGCATGCCCTCGGTGCTCTCAAACGTGTGGGGTACAGCCGTCAAGGACTGGGTGGAGGCCCGCCAGCGACCTCCATGTCGCACAAGAATTACACTGATGTAATTGTGTCGGCCGAGTCGATCCGCAAAGACTTCGCCGAAGCTTTCTGCGTATCTATGCAAACCGTCCATGCCACCGGGGCTCCTCGCTCGGACCTGTTCTTCGACCCCGATGAGCAGACACGCATCCTGGAACCCCTCTACGCCTCCCTACCCCAACTGAGAGACAAGCGTGTGATCCTGTTTGCCCCCACCTTCCGCGGAGGGGGAAAGCGCGCAGCCTATTACCCGGACACGTTCCTCGACCTGGAGAAGTTCGGAGCCGCTCTTGGCGACAATGACCTCGTGGTCATCAAGATGCACCCGTTCGTCACGGACCCCCTGCCGATCCCACCCATCTTCGCCGACAAGATCATCGACCTGAGTTCGTACCCGGAGTTCAACCATCTCCTCCTGGTCAGCGACATCCTGGTGACCGACTATTCATCCGCCATCTTCGACTACGCCTTGCTTGAGCGCCCAGTCGTCTTCTACGTCCCCGACCTCGACGACTACACCCGGCAACGCGGCTTCTACTATGACTTCGACGAGTACGCGTACGGGCCTGTCGCGCGCACTTTCCCCGAACTGCTGACCGCGCTGAACGATCCCCAGATCGACCGGAAGCGCTTGAGCCAGTTCCACGACAAGTTCCTCGACCGCTGCGACGGCCACGCCACCCAGCGGTTCATCGATGTGATCTTCAACCAGGGACCTGCCGTCGCCGTGGACTTCGACCACTGGGATGGCGATGTATAGCCCGAGTTCACCGATCCATGGCTGCTGCGCGACCCTGTGCCGGCACGCTGGCTCGCCGGTCGCCGCTCCACAGACGTCCAGTCTGCCCTCACGGCAACCGTCGACCCATCGCACCCCCACAGTGTCGCTCGCGACGCCAGCGATCGGTGGATTCGGGTATAACGGGCACAGACTCTTCCTCAGGGCCGAGCACATGGCGTGATACGGAGTACCGTCTCAGCCCCGGACAGTAGTAGGTTGTCAGTAATGGACAACCGCAAACCGCCCAACCGTAAAACACGCTCTGCCAAGCTTAAAGTAACTGTTGAGCGAGCTTTGTTGCGCGTTGGCGTACCTGTGGCGAACGCGATCTACACTGTGATGAAGGTGCTGCCCGTGCGCAATAAGGTGGCATTCATCACCTGGAACTCGAACACGATCACTGCTGATTTCCAGGTTCTGGTCGACCGGTTGCGGACAGTTCCCCACGCGCCGAAGACAGTTGTCTTGTGCCGGGAGTTCGGTGGGAGCCTGGTTTCTCGGGCTCGGTACGTGTTCCATCTGTTCCGACAGATGTACGAAATGGCGACATCTCGGGTTGTCGTACTCGATGCGTATCTGCCGCTTGCGTCGCTGCTCAACCACCGCCCCAGCCTGCGGGTCGTCCAGCTTTGGCACGCCCTCGGCGCATTCAAGAAGTTCGGCTGGTCGATCGTCGACAAGTCTGAAGGGTGGTCGGCACAGTCCAACATTCCTTCGCGCACGCTGGCTGGACTGTTGCGCATGCACGCCGGGTACACCGACGCCGTGGTCAGCTATTCGGGGGCGATCCCGTACTTCGCCGAGGCCTACAACTGCGATCCGGGCATCTTCCACGTCGCCTGGCTGCCGCGAGTGGAGTTGCTCAGCGACCGTCGTCACATGGCCGATGTGCGCAAACGCATCTTGGCGGCCTACCCGCAGTTGGCCGGGCGCCGTGTCGTCCTGTACGCCCCGACGATCCGGCGTACTGCCATGGACACCTCGCGGGTCCTCTCGCTGGTCCAGACCATCCACGACAACGATTGGGCGCTCATCGTTAAAGCCCACCCCATCCGCGGGGAGCGCTCCGGCGCCGCCTTCCCGGCCCTGTCCATCGACGTGCCCGAATTCTCCGCCATCCAACTCCTCGCCATCGCCGACGCCGTCGTCACCGACTATTCCGCCATCGTCTACGAGGCCTATCTGTGCGGCATCCCCGTCTATTTCTACGCCCACGACATGGAACAGTACGAACAGGCCCGCGGCTTCTACACCCACCCCAGCCAATTCCCGTCCAAGATCTACGCCACCGTCAACGACCTGATCACCGACATGAACGCCGGCGTCGGCGACAAAGAAGCCATGAAAGCCTTCGTCGAAATCTTCCTCGAACAAACAGACAAGAAAGTCGACATTTTAGACATCATCAACCCCAACAAACGACTACGGTAGTCGCAAGCTGCCCTCCTTAGAAATCCCAATATGGATCAGACATGGTTCGCAAACGAACACTAGCTCCGAAAAACGGAAAAACACGAGCTAGTGTTCGCTCGGATAAGGACTCTCGCTGTCTCAATGGGACTCTTTGCCCGGTGTGAAAATCCTAAGAGCGTGCTGAAATACCATGTCCCGGCTGCGGCGCACCGGACGAGCGACATTCGAACCCCCCATCTTGCGACGTACGTCCAGTACGTGTACAAGATGCGGGGTGGCGAATCTCCACCCGCCCAGCACGTCCTCGCTCGGAACAGCGTATTTCAGCACGCTCCTAGTTACCGATGATTTCACGTAATAATGCACGAATCTCACGAAGTTCTTCATGGGTGACAGTCCCGACCAGACGACCCAATCGATCAACAGACACACTCCGGATTTGTTCGCACATGGCCTCAGTCACACGCCCGGCCACGTGGACTTTGACATGAACTGGCCACCCTCTGGACGTAGTAGTCAGCGGCACAACCCAGGTTAATCCGAGGGAACCCAGTCGAGCATCCGTCACTATCAGCACAGGGCGACGACCATGCTGCTCGTGGCCGTGTCCGGAAGGCAACTCGAGCCAGTACACTTCGCCCGGACTGGGACTAGTCAGATCGTTCAACATCTTCTGAAACCAAGTCGGCTGCCGACCAGTCAGCGAATTCTTGACGATACGTCTCATCGGGAGTCAGTGCTGCCACCTTGTCCCAAAACTGCTGACGCTCCACGGAATCCAGGGCATCACTGATGACTTGGCTGAAAGTGACGTGGTCACGGTCAGCCAGTACCCGCACCCTGTCCCGGACATCAGATCGGACTCTGATCAGTGTTGTATCAACTGTCATATGACCAGTATAACAACCTGATTCGAGATGGGCCGCGCATTGCGATCACACCTTGGAAGGGGCCTATATCAGTTCGTGAGGACGACCTTGCCCAGGTTGTGGCCGGAGTCTAGGTGGGTGTGGGCTTCGGCGGCTTGGGACAACGGGAAGGTTGTGATCTTGGGCAGGGGGATCGCACCGGATTCGAAGAGGGGCCAGATCTGTTCGGCTACGTGGCGTACGATCTCGGCCTTTTGCCGGAGGGGGCGGAAGCGGAGGCTGGTCGCCGTGACTGTTGCGGCTTTGGACAGTAGTTCGTTGATGTCGAGGGTGGCTTTGCGGCCGCCCTGCAGGCCGATGATGCACAGTCTGCCGCCTCGGGTGAGTAGACGGACGTTGGCTTCCAGGTACTTGGCGCCCATGACGTCGAGGATGGCGTCGACGCCGGCGCCGGCGGTGGCCTGGCGTACCTCTTGTTCCCAGTCGCCGTGGTAGTCGATGGCCACATCGGCGCCCCGCTCGCGGGCATAGGCGGCGTTGGTTTCGGACCCGACGGTCGTGATGACACGCAAACCGAGTTGTTTGGCGTACGGAAGGGCGAACGAGCCAATGCCGCCCGTACCTCCGTGAATCAAGATAGTTTCTCCTGCTGACAAGCGGATATGATCGAAATTAGACACCACTGTTGCCGCGGTCTCCATGATGCCTCCGGCTGCAGTCATATCCATCGACGCGGGTACGGGCGCACACTGCCCCACCGGGGCAACCGCATACTCGGCGTATCCACCGCCAGCCAACAGAGCAACCACCGGCGTCCCCACGACAGGAGTCCACGCCGCCACACCCGCCGCTCCTTGATCCGAGGCCGGGTCCACACCCGGTCCAACCGCATCCACAACCCCCGAAACTTCGAGCCCCAGGATGTCCGTGATCCCCACAGGCGGCGGATAAAACCCCCGCCGCTGCGTCAGATCGGCCCGGTTCACCCCCGCCGCCGACACCGCGATACGTACCTCTCCGGGCCCCGGCTGAGGAGTCTCCACCTCTGCAAATTCAAGTTCTTCGGGTCCGCCTGGCTTGTCTACAATAATCGCGTGCATAACTCCAGCATGCCACACTATCCCCAAAGTGTGCGTTCATAAGGACGATCAGTGAAGGCCTTCAGGAGGCTGACCAGTTTCCGGTACCGTTGGGGACTAGTTCGACCCAGGTGATGCCGGGGAGGAGGGTGACGGGCTGGCCGTTGGCGTCTAAGAATTGCCAGGGGGAGGTTTCGGTGTCTTTTTTCCAGGTGATGGGGACTGTTGAGCCGGCGGAGGCCAGCATGCCTTGGCCCTGGCCGGTGACGATGGATTCAGGCACATGGACGTTGTTGGCGTCGACTTCGGGTTGCATGACGATGTCTACTCCCAGTACGAGGACGTTGGTCGCCGACAACTGAGCACCGGAGACGACGACAGCGGGCTTGTCTTTTTCGAAGCGTAGCCATTTTTGGCCGTCCCAGGTCCAGCGTGGCTGGGCGATCGACGAAATGTTGATCGTGAGCTTCGACGCCGGAGTGCCCTGGGTTTGGGCCGTTCCTTGTGCGCCGGCAGTTGCGAACGTGGCAAAGGGAGGAGGGGGAGCCTGGTGGTTGGCATCGGCTCTGGCAAGCAGTTTCTCCGGGTTGCCGGCCAGGTTGTGCGGTGCCACCCGGTCGCTGACCCGGCCCAGGCCTGACCCCGTACTGATCAATTGCAGTCCGTCGGTCTGGGCCCGGGTCTTGAAGCGGTCCTTGCCGCCGGCGAAAACAATGATTCCGTTGGTCCAGCCGGCGATAGGACCGTCCATCGGCCGGATCGAACGTACTGGCACAATATGAGTGGGCAAAGTGGAATTGAACATAGCGACATATCGACTAATGCCGCCTTCGACCATCTCCTCGAAGACGATGTCCGCCGAGTCGAGCCCCTCTTGGGGGCGGGCATCCGAGGAGTTCTCCACCTTGACGACCAGGGCGGGGCGCTGGACCACGTCGCCGGGCATTCCGGTCAGAGGCCACGTCGTCTCAGGGGTGGGGGTCGGCGTGGGAACCGACCGGGGTGAGGCGGTGGGGCTGGGCGACGGGACTCCCGACGCGATGGGCTGCGACGGGAGCGTCTTGGGCTTGGTCACCGCCGACACAATGACCGTCGTACCAGCGGCGACAACGACCACGGCGGTGACGATGATCAGCCAGATCCGCCATCGCGGGGCTCGTGAACGCTCGGGTTGGCTGCCGTCAGGCGCTTGCCACTCACGGGATGGATTGGACATCTCAACCTCCGATCAGGTGATGCCGGAAATCCGGTCAGTACGCGGGAAGCGGTCGTCAGGAAACCGACCATGTTCCCGAGTTGGGCACCAGTTCGACCCAGGTGTTGCCGGGGGTCAGGGTGACGGGCGCCCCGGTGGCATCCAGGAATTGCCACGGTGACGACTCGTCGGCCTTTTGCCAGGTGATCGGGGCACTCATCTGGCCTGATACGACGATACCCGCCCCCTGGCCGACCACGAGAGATTCCGGTATACGATTACCAGCCGCGTCGGTCAAAGACAGGTATTGAACCTGGACACCCAGGACGATCACATTGCTCGCGCTCAGTTGGTCGCCGGACGCGTCCATGGCGGGAGTGCTGCCTTCCGAGCGCAGCCAGCGGCCGGATGCCGCGTCCCAGGTCCAGTTGGGATGCGCGATCGTGGAAATCGTCACCGACACCTGGGAGGTCATCGTGCCCTGGCGTTGGGCCGTACTGCCGGAGCCATCGGTGTCGAAGGCGGCGAAAGCTGGGGGCGCTGACTGGTGGGCGGCGTCGGCCTGGGCCAAGAAAGCCGCCGGGTCACCCGCGACATCATGAGTCGACGGCCGGCTCGACACCCGACTGAAACCCTTCGCACCCGCATCCATGGAAAGAAGCTGCAACCCGTCCTGCTGGGCCCGGTTGGTGAACTGAGCTTGTCCTCCTGAAAACGCCAGTAGTCCGCCGGTCCACGCTGTGATGGGACCATCCATGGGCCGTACGGAACGAATCGGTACAATCCGGGTTGGCAAGGTGGAATTGTAGACTGCCGCCAGCCGGCTGATGCCACCCTCCACCATCTCCTCGTAAACGATGTCGGCGGACTCCAAACCCTCCTGCGGGCGGGCCTCCGAAGAATTCTCGACCTTGACGACCAGAGCCGGCCGGTCGACGACATCACCCGCGATCCCGGTCAGCGGCCACGTCGGCAACGGTTCCAGTACGGGCGGAGGGGTGGGAGCCGGAGTTTCCAGGGTCCGTGGCAAGGCAGGCGGGGCCTCAGGAGTCGGGGTGTCTTGCACGCTTGAAGAGAAGGGCCACAAGCCTGTTCCGTAGGCGACACCGACACCGCCACCGCAAACGACAACGACAGCTACAATGACGATGATCCAAATATTCCGGCGACGATGCACAGGCACGGCCCGGCGGGGAGTTAGTTCTTCGTTCACAGTCGTCCTATCTGTTCCTCAGTCCCTGCCCCTGCTGAAATGCTACCTTGCACACCATCAGCACGACTGCAATAACAATGGTCGCTGTCGGCGATGGCCTACCTGGATCCAGACTTCGGGCCTGGTGATGAGCACATCGTCAAACTGGGGTTTACAGGGATAGACACTAGACGAGTCAACGGCACTTCGGCGTACTGGGGACACGCTCACACCACTGACAACTCGACCGGGTGACCGATCCAGAAGCCACACGCGATGGTTCTTCACCAACGGGTCCTCATTGTACTTGAGTTTGTGGCAACAGGTTGAATCTCACGATATCTAGCTTCAATGAGGCATATAGTTTCTTTGTCGACACCCACTTTTGTTGGGTTTTTTTGCCCAAAGAATCTGAATTCGGTGTGATTGCGTGTAAAATAGTATGTGAGGGGCGGAGAAAACACACAGTATA
>Ga0123354_10007277_pt1 | contig 16620 bp, 8 predicted proteins | sample TergutLab28metaG_2_FD_97872 | JGI IMG/M metagenome (GOLD analysis project Ga0123354, IMG submission 97872) | Labiotermes labralis P4 segment gut microbial communities from Petit-Saut dam, French Guiana - Lab288 P4 | ecosystem: Host-associated > Arthropoda: Insects > Digestive system > Gut ...
CTGTAAATGAGACCTGAGGTTCTCACTGTAGCAAAGTTTAAGACAGCAGTCTTTGTGGAAGTAACACCGTGTAGTTTGGTCAAGGGTTAGTGATGTTTGAGAGGAATCTTCTGCCTCCAGCAACAGGGTGGAAGTGCACCTGGTTACCTAGGTGGAGCAAAAACAGAATCAAACATGGGGAAAAAAATATTAGCCGATTAAAACCCAAAAAGGGGAAAAAACGAATTAAGGACAAAGACAGATGTAGGCCAATGGTAGTAGCCTGGAGAGTGGGGGTGGGGTTCACATTAGGGGGAATGGAAAAGGAAAAAAACAAAATGGCCTCCCTTGTTCGCTTGTGTTTACTGCTCCCTCTGTGCGATGTGTGTTCGCATTCGCCATCACCTACCCACTACCTTCTTTCATCATACGTGGTTCTGATTGTTTAGTCCTGTACTCTTTGCACTAACAAATTTCTCCTGCATTCTACATAATAAACCACCTTCCCTATTCGGCTCACTTCAACCCTGAAGTTACAGTTGGTGTGTTCCTCCAAAACATAAGTAATCTTATACCGCAGAGGTCTTAATTCCTGGTTGTGTCCAGTGATACCCTAGGTTTTGAATACTGGCTCAGAAACTTCAATACTCTGAACTCCTTCAGGAGCATGCCAGAGTCCCCACACAAATGCAGGGGCAATGCATTCAGAGGACCAGGACTGCTTCCTTCCATGACATAATGTTCAACTCATCTCTCACAAAAATCCTGTACAAATTTTACTTCTCAGAAAGATCATTATGCAACCATGAACAATGAACTATATCTCAAAATCAATATGGCATGCATACCAAGCCTACAGCTGATGCACTCTTGCAATATGGTGCCATAACCTGCCCCTGCGTTTTGATTTATGTGGGCAGTATGGGCATGGGAACCGAGGCTCCTTGCCACACTCATCCCTCTGATGTCTTGTTAATGATGTCTTCCAAGTATAGTTCTTCCCACAAGCACCACATGTAAATGATGAACCAATGCAAGTACTCTGTCGTGATGTGCTACTGCTTTCAGCATTTGGATTAATGTACCGGCCATGTTCTTTGTCAAGTCCAATGAGCCATTCCAATGACAAGTTTCCTGAAGCACATACAAGGAACATTAGAGATGGCAATAACAATCAGAGTCATTGACTTATAAACAATCAATCAGAATCATAGATTTATAAACAATTCAAAGAAAACATATGACTGTTGTTTTCACACCAACAACCAAATTTTAAACCTCTAATGCAATGAAATGTCAACAATATTTTAAAATTAATACTTTATATTTCTGTTTGGAGAAATGTAAGAAATTTGTGCCATAAATACAAACTCAATTTAAAGTACAAATAGGTACTACGTTTATCCATGAAGGGATGAAAAACTGCCCTGATATTCCAAGGTGGGTAGTAATCTGCCATACAAAAATATACCACTACTTTCAGACAGTATCACAGAGTAAATACGTACTGAACTGGGTTGTGACAAAATGTTGTCATAACCCACAAGACCAAGATACAAACCCGTATTCTGAAGAAAAAAAACTTCAAAACTTACACAGACAAATGAAGTTTCAATTGGTCAAAAAGTAACCAAAATCACTGACTGACAATAATGTTAAAATTCTGACTACTGATCTATAAACAGCTACATGACACACTCCTTGAGTAACACCTGATCTACCTAAGTTTCATCCTAATGCTTTTCGTCCACCTTCTTCCAGTCATACCACAAGAATGAAGATAATCATTCAAATCCACCTCGTACCATAGTTTCAAAAGTGTGTAGATGTTAACTGCATGCAACCTATATGTCTATATGACACAGTGCTTGAAACAAAGCCAACTTTACTTTCTTCCTTTGCATAAGAGTTTATTAAGTACACTCATTTAATATCAAGGGTCATCTCAGGGTAGGGAAAGAAAATTAAATCTGATGGTAAATACATTTGTATGCCAATCTCAGCACACCACAATGATGTCAGACACTGCCCTGTTTGGGAGGTGTAATATATGCACATGCTGGTCATCTAAAGGTAAAATATTGCACCCACAGTCAGAAGGTTCTGAGTTCAGTCCTCAGTTATGATTGTGTGTGTGTGTGTGTGCGCGTGCGTGCAAACTTGCCTGTTCATAAAACAAAGCTTTCACCTATAGCAAACACAAAACAGAGTGGAAATGTGAATAATTATCAGGACCCCTCCCATGATACACGTAGATTCCTTCTCCCAAACATCACTCTCATGATTAAAACATATTGAAATATATTATGTACTGCTTCTCAATTCAGTACATGTAACTGTGATCAGTACTGATAACAAAACTATCAGTTCTTAGCAAGTTCATATGGCTCCAGGTTTTTTATCCATACTTACTTACTTACTTACTCCATGGTGCAGAGTCCTTCTTGAGAAGCTACTATTTCTAAATATATATATAGAGAATAAAGGCAATGAAATAATACTTCCATGAAAAATCAAAATGCACCAATTCCAATATAAAATTGTCTTCCCACATTACCTTACCCAATTCACCCCCTCACAAATAAAACTCAATACGTCACAAATCTTTGGGGAGTGGGGAGGGGGGGGGGTAGAAGGAAGCTAATGTGAATGTCAAACCCAAAACGTTTTCATGATAGTACACTGCACTTAGGATCACGTGAGTCCAGTGACTGGGATTAGCTATTCTGAACAGACTCAGCACTGCAGTTCAGACCCCTCAATGTCTTGTGAGGTCAGAAACAGATTCAACTTCTGGTACATTCTGCTCCCTTTGGAATACCCAACAGAGGACACCATCAGGAAACACAGTAATCCTTGTACATGTACCACAACTGAGCAGAATATATGAATAATATGCAATTTCCCATTATTCTCTTTATTTATTCACACAACTGAAAAAATTCTGCATTCTCTCACAAAGTCTGCAGACCATTTCTGTGGAACACCTACACAGCAAACAAACATATTACTTAATACAGGAAAGGACATTCTGAACCACTAAAGAATGAGGAAACAAAAACCAAGTATTTCACCCATACTGTAAACTTCCTGAATATGAAATTTATTGAGATCTACAGATCTTATTAGTTTCACTACGTGATAACTACATCCATAAAAAATACATGTGTGTCTTAAAGAACACTTTAACAAATCATAAAGAGTGACCTCTTATCAAATTCAAAATGAGGAACACATCTTTGGTGAAATTTGTGAACCAAAAATGATGAAACATGAAAATTTGGTCACATTTTAAATAAAATGTATGGTATATAACCATTATTTTATGAATACTGTGACACTTCTTTGCAGCACAGAATTTCTCAGCTCTTTTAATTTGACACACCCAGTTAGTTGGAGTGTGAGATTTCTTGTACCCCTCATTAAAGGTGATTTAATTCTTAAAGACTGAAGTCCTACATAATGTTATTATTTACCAGCTGACACAGCATAACATCCCAGGAAACTTGAGTCTTCAGATACACCACCATGGGGACCACAAACCTGAAGTTAAGTATGTCAAACTACTTGTTATAATGCATTATAAGCACAGTAAAACATAAAGACTTTATCTGATTTTAAACAAATATTGGTTATTCAGTGGTAGCTGTGACAGAATAGTCAGTATAATGGCCATGCAACAGGCTAGACAGCTGAGAAATTGTGGTTAGACTCCAAAAAAGTGCAACAGATTTGTCTTTGATCCAAAGCAACCAGATGACTGGCTACTGATCCCACCATGCCTTCTACCTGATCAGTATCGGTGGCTCTCTCTCTGTGGTGGTAAAGTAGCCAGGGGTGAAGATAAACACTCAACCCATCTGGTGCCAAGATTGAGTCTCTACAGCTCAAACAGCCATAGCAGATAATTAATTCCTGTCATGTTGACAAAATTACACATTTCTACAACATATATATCAAGCAACATTTCATCACAATTACCAATTCCACAAATTGATGAAGTTAACAAATAAACAAACATCATGTCTTGGTTTACAAAGCCTTCAACTCTATTCACATCACTCTCATAAAATTAAATATACAGTGCTTTATGGACATGATCTGATCTAAGGCTTTCTATGCTCTCAAAAGCAATGCTACATCCATTGTAAATTTTCATGTTTTCAGAACAGGGATTTTTCAGCAGTCTTCTGAGTTTGAGCACTGTGTAGTCAATATTATGACTCAATTCCTTCAGCCCTGAAGATTCTGACAGCATCTTACTATGAGACATCAGCATCAACCTACAAACTACAGGACATCAAAACCCAGGATATTACAGTTTCACCAGCCACCCAAAAATAAGACAATTTCATGACCGATGTTTGTTATTGATATGTGTCAATAGGCTACTTTTCTGTGTTGTCCGTTGTGGACAGTGCGGACACTGAAATTGTGGCTCTTTGCCACACTCCAATCGCATATGACTAATCATGTTCTTTCTCCAACGATACACTTTTCCACACCTTGGGCACTGAAATGACCCAGACTGGGAAGCAGACCCAGTCCTTGGACCTGACCACCTCTTCACTCTCTCTGCCCCCCAGACACCACCAGCCATGACACTGGGTAACTGTTGTTCTCCCCTCAATAACTGTGTTACTTGATCTTCCAGGAAACTTAAGTTGTTACTGCAGCTTTGGTTGACAAGGTTACTGGAGCACAGCATCTTTCCCTGTACATTAACTGCATTGAAATCATGGCTTGCATACATAACTCGGCCATCTCTCTGTAATCCAGGGATCCTACCTGCAAGAAATTAAGAGATTTTTACATCAGTATACTGTATGTATCACAACAAAATATAAACTATCTCACATACTACACACATCATGCTGTGTCAAATCAAATATGGCACTCAAGAGTAAATAAATAATTGTTGTCCTGTTTAATAACTAAACCAAGGGCACACAAATTTTCCAAAAATCTAGAAGCCACCTCAAAATTCTAGGCACCACAAGGGGGACATGAAAATAAGTTCCACACTCAGGTCCCACAAACGTTACGTGCCACCACGCAAAATCTAGTCACTTGAGCAACCTGCATGGCCAGACTTTGTGCAACTCCAATTTAAACCATGTTTTCCAAAACAACTGAGAGTCATGTTTCTCCTGTGAACAAAACATCCTTGCTGCATTTCATAAACAGTTAAAATAATGTGCTTATGACCTTCCCCTTTCAGGTCATCTTCAGGTCAATATACATGAAAAAATTAGATAAAAATCAAAATATTTACATAACATTGATCACACTAATTGTAAAAGGAAAGTGAGTAACATAGTTGTGGTATAATTATTTGAACTCTTCTCTAATTTTTTATTTATTTTGATTGAAGATGACCTTATATGAAAAGTCAAAATATGTTATCTTCACTGTTTATGAAATTCAAAAAGGAATTTATGTTTACTGTAGCAACATGGTTGCCATTATGCTGTAGTTACATCACATACAACAGGATGCCATAGACTATGATTTAACCATGTTCAGAGATTCTTAAGTTATTTTACAATGCAGTTTCAACCACTAAAGTTACAGAGCATGAACTGAGTTCAGAATGGTCAGTACGCTATGATTACAGCTGTGACCTACCTCACATTATGATTAAAACAGTATTCTGGAAAATTCAAAGGAAACCACAAAAAGGCACAATAACACTGGCTGGTAACTTGAATGAGATTCAAATCAGGTATTTGCTGAAAATATGTCTCAGAGTGCATTAGTTGCCACATGTTGTGGTTTGTTATTCTATAACCAACCTCCACCTTAAAGGTAAATGAAAACTGAAGACGCATAATTTGTGTGACTCATGTATGCAGTTCATGTAACATGCTATAACTGATGAAGAATTGAAATTCAAGCACAACAAAGCAAATAGAAATCTGGATAACTTCATAAAGCAAATTCAGTTCTTTATGGGGACTGTCTGCTCCCTTCACAAATGTGATACTGTGCAGTCTGACAGAAGTTTGCATTTCAAACAGACTTCCTACCTCCATCACATGGAAAACGAGCATAAAAGTTGAGGACAGACAAAGCAGTATGTCTCTACTCTCTACCTTCATGATGGAGGCAGGAAGTTCTTCTGAAATTATGGTAAGCTTCTAACACAGCAGACAGCATTCCACACCAGAACATAATCAAGAACTCATATCTCACAAAGTTCCGTACTCTTAGCTTATTTTCTTTACTAATTAAAAAATGTACAAGCACTGGAAGAGCACAGAACTGTATGGTAATGTCTGTGAAAGTAACATAGCTGAAATCTGTACTAGTAAAAATCATGTTCAAAAATGAATCATTAATTTATGTAATTTATAATTCATAATCTGTATTTGATTCGCAACACTAATGAAAGCACTTTCTCAGATAGGATTGGACACTTTATTATTAACAAAGTCATAACACATGTAGAAGTATGTAACACCACCAACTTGTCATCTTCATTTCTAACAACTTTTCAATTATTTTACCAATTTATCCTGAAACATGTATACTGACTATTTCACAGGGTTTAAAGAAACTCAGTAACTAATATTCAACAGAGCTCAAAGGAACTTAGTAAAGACAAACAAAGATGAACTGCCTGTATGAAATCAGTGTGTTCTGCATTTTATTCAAGATATGGACCAAGTGAGCACAAGCCCTTTGGAAATACAGTATTCATGTACTTGTGTGCAAACATTCAGTAGAAACAGTCAATATTACAAAATATGATCATGCGAAGCACATAGCACCAAAAACTGTTTCAGATGCTGGAATTAAAAACTCCTGCTAATGGAAAGAGTGAAGGTATATAATCAGCATTACAGCCCATTGTGAGACTTGACCTTCTTGTGAAGGAACAGCTCCCATCTTTCTTAACCTACAGCATCAGATGAGGTGGACAGCTTAACAAGTATCCCTGCTGCTTTATCATACAAATGGGTTCCTATAGGCAGGAGGCTGGTTGGGTTCCAGAGCTGGACTATATGTGGTACAAAAAAATCTGTCCTCCCCAGGAATCAAACATGTATTCTGTGGTCATCCTGTCCCTAGCTTAGTCACCATACTACCTGAGCCACCCAGATCCAGTGGAATGGCTAGTGATACCAACACTTTGCACACAGTCCTTTATTTGAAGAAGATACCTCCTGAACACAAACAGAGAGAATTACCATAATGCCAAACTGTTTGATAACTCAGTAGAGAATAACCAGTTTATTTTACAAATCATAACCTGTCCTACAGACAATATACAAATATGATTCCTTCACACACACACATATCAGTTCTTCTCTTCTAATTCCGTTTATATCCAATAATACATACACAATGACTTATTCTAAATATTTCATGGTGACTGAATTCAATAGAACCCTCTGGGTTAGCAGCCACATCGTATAGTTAAATAGTAAGTTAGCCATTGTTTAGTGAACCATCTCAGATCACGCCATCATTTCCCTGGAGATCTCTGATCTTGTCATCTCATAATGATGTGATCAGAGTTGGTACTTGAAATACTTGTTTGCTCACTGTTCAACAACTTGATGTGCATGCTAGACCAAAGAAGTTTCAGTGGACAGTATTACATATTTTACTACATATACCAATTCACAGTCAATTTCCTTAATTAAACATCACTCACTGATTACGGAGTTTCAAGGCTACTTGTCATGACATCAGCAACTCCAATATGACAAGCAAGCCACATTCCAGGACATGCTGGTGAGAGCTGAACAATATTGGAACTTAAAAATACTAATCATGTGTGTCAAGAAAATGGATTGTGAAGGAAATCATTTTGAGTCCACAGTCTAACAGCTGGAATATTAAATTCAGTTGCAGTATCTGAATGAATTAAGTAATTTTAAAATCCATATCTAAGAATCAGTTGCAGTAGAGAAAATATTTTTTTTTTTTTATGTGGACCAGAGGCAGCCTTCAATAAAACACAGCCTGACAATCAAGCAGAACATTATTCATTTTTCAGCTAAAATTGATCATTTTTAAATTAAAAGTTATTCTTGTGTGTGCAAATAAATAAATAAACCCTAAAGGGGCAAACTTTTTAACTCAGCCTTATATTCAAAAATATTACACAAGGCCAGAGAGTTTTTGAATTAAAAAAAAAAAGTAATCAAATCATGTTCTATATCAATGTCACAAAGAGTCACATAATTTCACTTCCTGCATGAAGTTATCTCACTACCGGTACAATCAATGAGTAAAAGGTAACTTTCGCTGACATTTCCGCATATGTTTCAGCATGTTGCAATGCAGTTTTGCCCGGTGGTTACAAAACGGACACTGGAACTGTGGTTCTTTGCCACATTCTTGTCGAACATGGCGCACCAGTGACTTGCGATGGCTGTAGACATTGTTACACCGTTCGCAGCGGAACTGGCCTTTAGGATCAAGCAGTGGAAATTTGCTGACTACCCAAGGAGATGCAAGCCAGTGATAGGGCTGAGAAAGAAATAATTTGTGTTTTGCTGGAAAAAGAAAAGAAAGAAACCCAATATTAGTTAATATTACCACGGATTCTAATGGAGATATATGTCATGCAAGTCAGGCCAACTGAGTTATGTTCACAATAACGCAACTACAGATGTTCAAACACTGTGTACATTATCAAATAAAATGTGTAACACTGCATAATACCAAAAACATAGGTACAGGCAAAAATCCTAAACATGTATTGGGGTTCCTGCAGTATGTGGCAGTGGGGTGCATTTTGAAGCAGCTTGCTGTGCTGCCCCATCCGCAGAGTTGGAGTGTGTAGGTACAGACAGACTTCCACCTATGCAGGCAGGGGGCTCATCGAACCCACCACAGGAACAGAAGGGGTCATCGCCCATCCAGGCCAATAGGAATGCTGACAGGAAATTGCAACAAACAATTTTCAGGTCCAGAACTTCAGCCAACACCTGATGGCACATGGTGTAAAAATTTCTTCCACATGTTTTGCTTGTGTGTTAATCATACACAGCAGTGCTTAATCTTTCTCATTTGTGGGCCCCATAGTACCAAAAACGGTACCAATATATGCACCATATTTAGTAAAACAGTGGCTTGCAAATGACACCCTTGTTAATGTTTCCACATTGATTAAATATTTTAAAAATCTGCATTGGATCAGAATGTGTTAAATACCCCAATATTTCTATATGATTCTGAATATGGTATGTCACAGTTGGAACAAATTTTTTCCTGATAAGACAATAATCATAGTCCATGAAAAAATAATCCTGAAAAACAACACTCCTTTAACATGAAAAAAGAAATTCAGAGCACAGGAATATTACAGCACTGTTGACATCCTTTGGTAATGTAAGACATTCAGATTATCATCATCATCATCATCATCATCATCATCATCATCACCTTTATGCAGGGTATTTACAATTACATACCTGGAACAAGCCATGGTTACAGGGTATATAGTGTTGCAGCTGTTCTGGATTTACAGTTTGTGCTACATGTAATGTTATTGTGCTACATGTAATGTTATTGTGCCTGTGAAATATGTTTTGTACTTTTACATTTTACATTGATATTATTGTTATTATTATCATCATCAAACTATTATTATTATGATTATCATTATTACAATATGGACAATCTAAAACAGTATCAGCTGAGGAAAGGTAAATGGAATCTCCATGCATTAGATGGAAACAATACTCAAAACCTGTGCATGATGGGAGGTATTCATTAACATACAAAGTAACAGAAAATCTCAAATTTCTATCAAAGATACAACAATAACAAAAATTATTATCCAACTTATGTAGTATATTTCAGAACACAAAATTATTATATTTCAGCTTGGAGGCATGGAAACAATGTTTTATGTTTTATACACTTCATGATGTTAAACAAATCTAATATCATACTAAACAGGTGAAACATATAAATGTAGCTTGTAGACCCTGCGTACATACAGAACACACAAAACTTAACATTCTCCTTGACGATAACTTAATAACGACATTCAATGGCAAAAAATGTACCATTGCTGGTTTATTTAATGATGCCTTTTCAACTGCACTTATTACATGGAATTCTCAATACTGTGTAATTTGTAATGGTCCTTGAAAAACAAGACTGCATTAAAATCTACTGATATACATGAATAGTGCAGAATTTATTAAGACTTTTTTTTTCATGTTTCCCATTCTGTACATCAGAGTTCAATTATTACAATTTGAATAAATAAATACATAATATTTCATTAAAATCAGAATAATATTACAACACACCAGATTCTACATGTTGTGGGCGTCACTCGCCCACCATCAGAGAGCACACAATTGTACAAAAAAGGATAAATAAACACAGATTTCAAAAGCTTTTTCGTTTTTATCTTTTTATCTTTCATTTTCATCATATTTTACTTTGTTTTTATCTCACTTATATTACAGCTCCAGAATGATTAACCCTAAGGAATTCTGTTAACATAATTATGCGTTCATTTCAACTTTATTAATCCGTTCTTTGGAATAATATTGTTTTACTTGGTACCACTGTAAATACAGGCCTCTCTCCCCCTCTATATTCTTTTTGTGTATCTAGCTCCTACCTGATGATGGCTGCTCTGGACAGCCAAAACATGTTGAAGTGTATAATAAGAGACTAATGTACTAGATGTGTATGGTTGTGTTGAGCTGGGTAATTAACACCTTATTGAGAAACATGTAACAGGACAATGCCACCCAAGAAAACCTTAAATCCTGATTAAGCTGATATATAGTGCTTCAAAATCTTACTACCAGTAACAGACCATTTCTGTGCTAAGGATACTTGCTACAATGTAAACAAATTAGGCAATGAACGTAGCAGTAAATTTTAATTTAAACGTACTCTCAGTAAGGGGCACTTCGGATATTGCTTGTAAATGGTTAAAAGTGTGCTTATTACGTGTAGCATAATAATGAAATATTTTCACAGCTTCAACTGTGTTACTATTTCTACATTCTAATTATTGTAAGAATGAATTTTCTTCATATGTTGAAGTAAGTTCCCTTTCTGGGTGGTTTTATGTGAACAGTACAAACACTGAAACTGGGGTTCTTTGCCACACTCCAACCTGCGATGACGCAACAGGTTTTTCTTGTAACTGTAAATCTTCCCACAGTCTGGACATACAAAATTGTTGCACTGTGGATTACTGAATCTTCTACAGGGAAACGGCTGTTGCTGGACTCCAGCAGATATTAATGTGTCTTGGACATGAACTTCTTCTGTCGCAAGCCATAATTGTCTGCTATCCCAAGAACCAGGATCTAAAAGAAAACAGATCAATGTTATTACTGTTCAAATTTACATTACGATGTATATAGGAAAATCAAGACCTTAATTATCACATTTCTCACCTCATAAGACACATTATTTTTTTTTTACCAGAAAAAGGCCCCCCCCAAAATCACCCTGCATCTTAACACCTGAAGCTCAAATTACATACTTAGGCTATTAAATCTGCAAACTACCCTGCTAATTATAGGGTGCATCTTACTACTTGCACTGTCTTATGAAATGCGAAATACAGTGCCTTTGTGCTGATCACCACACCATCACAGGTTGGTCTTCAAGCTTATACTCAACCTTAACTCATATTTCATGTGCCACATTCAGTTCCTCTCATTTTTAGAACATTCTTTAGGCAACTGTCAGTCTAACAACTATAATCTTGTATTTCAAACTTATAAAGGTCTTACCTTGACATACAGATGAACACCTGATTTTTATTCTTCTTATGGTGATACTTTTTCCTCACATTTAATGCCTTAGGTTTCATAAAAATACTCAACGCATTCACTGCCAAACCCATCACATGACAGGCTCAAGTTTACTGCATGTTGGTGCCTATCCTGTTCAGTGACACACATTGTTAAAATATAGAGACATTACAGACATGGTTTGTCATGGTCTGAAAAAGCTGGAACATGTGGTAAACTATTTAAAGTCTTTTACATTTTTTTCTCTTCCTTTCCTTTCAACACAGAAGTTAAAAATACATGTTTTGGTGAAAAAGTGGTTGGCCCAACAAGAAACAATACCAGTAGAGGGATACAGCAGTAAATGCGTTAAATGGTTTACACAGCAAAAATTAATGAAAATACATAATTGTTTCCTTGCATACTAAATCTCTCTGGCATGATTTAATTAGATATTATTGTTATGTACACTACACTCATTTCTACACCATTTACTTTCATAGTATCCAGCTACTGTGAAGACCTCTTATGTTATGAAGACTGCTCAATTTTAGCCATCCAGGAAGCTTGGCCAAGTCCCTTCACATAGATTTACCTCTCAAGGTATATCTGGTTCATTTTTCTAATTACTGAGAATAAAAATTAGCTGAATATGGGTACTTTGGTGTCATTAGCAAGTATAAAGACATTATTTCTTAGTACGTCACCTACAATATGGAAATAGTAACATAAAATTATGCAAGGTCAAAGATTCTTGATCCCTGAAGATGGGACCAATAGGTTGTCCTGAAACACTGGTGGTAAGAAATTACCACTAATCATTATGTAATAACCCAGAAGAGCGTAGTTCTCATCTACTGTATAGCAGAAGTCTGAAATCACGCTAGAAGCAGTACACGTTAGCTAAAAATCTGGTGGTATTGGAGTAAAAATCACATGTGGTTGTATGTCAATAGGTGTCATGCATTTAACAGTTTCCATTATCAGGTACACACAGAGCTACACTGCCAATATCTGTCCTTCCATTACTGACAATGCAGTTCATTTCTACCTTACTCTGCCACTATTCCTTCTTTTCCTCCTCACAGGACACACAACATCATACATAAACAGACCTGTAATGTATATACCCTAATTAGTAACAACACTTGCAGAAAAATTGTTACAAGATTTTGAAGGTGTGTTTTATGAGAGAATGTTGTTCATTTTGAGATAAAATGCTGCTTGAAGAAGATTAACTATACCGATCAAACAATTAATATAATCTTCAACGATATAATTTCCTTGAAGAAACAAAAGAATAACCGTCCACTGTCAAGTATCATTACTTACTTCATTAACTTCCTATTGCAAGAGAGACAGTTAACTATTGTGCAATTGATCTCACACCATAAAAGTTCTGGCATGTTCCTTCTGTAGGGTAATAATCTCAAAACCTATGACACAAGAAAAATGTCAGTATATAGGGAAGATTTCATTTCCCTCTATACTTTTTGATCAGAACACATTTCATTCCAACAAATATTTATATCTAATATCACATATTAATATTTATATAGAATATTAACATTTTATTTGGACGTACACAAAAAAAAAAGTAGGTCCTCATAAAACATCTGCTACTCTTTTGCACTTTTAACCAAAATTATAATAATTTATCTATAAATTTTACAAAAACTTCAAAATATCAAAATGTATTACAAGTCTTTGAATTGTTCTTGAGTTTTTACATGCAGGCAGACTGACATGTAGCAAAAGTAGTATGACATATTTTAACCTCTAGGAGTTGCAGTTGGATGTTGACTGTATCTTGTAACTGAGTTTTATAGTTTTGCATGGACACTGAATTTGCTATCAAGTCAACACACACACACAATAGTATATGGCATAGGCCATTCGCTAGTATATTTTAGATTCAAGTATGTGTTCAAGTAGAACATAAAGTTAAATTTTTTATTAAAAAATGCCAAAAAAACAAGTAACAGATACATGAGTAGTGTAGAAACAAATAACAGGAATAAGGATGGATATTAATGAGCTCAGAATGAAAGGATGATCAAGACATGTTGTAAAATACCCCAGGAATCAAAGCAGTTGGATTCATGATTGCAAGAGTACCTGTAAATGAAATTCAAACATGATCCAAATAGCCCTCCTGCCTCCCACCACAATTCCCAAGAACACATCAGGAGTAGAATTGACTACACTATTTTCAGAATAACATATTTCCAAATAAGGCATAGATTTTACTTTGTAGAAACAGTGTCACAAAATATGATACAAGACATTACCACCTTCATAATTATATAGACACACACATATAAACTCACATACACTCTCGTAAGTTACGTCATCCAGACTAAAGGTTGTAACAATGGTGTCATCACTGTGCTGTAATATGTTGATTAATGTATAAAGTACTATATCAGTATCCAACCAAATACACTGGTTAGCTTTTGTATATCTATCTACATTAACATATTTTGAACATGTTTTGGTTTCTACTAAGCCATCATCGGGGAGAAGTATACAAGGGTATGTACATACGTAAGTTTACAATACCATTCGAGAGCAGTACATAAGCATCTCTTAGGAAATGAGACATGGTGGTAAAGATATAACATCTGTTACAGTCTAACGTAATTTATGATTATTGACAGTGCATATGGATGTAATAATAATGGCCAAAATTGAAGGTTAAAATATATAATACAGTAATGCCAATATTCAGTCTCAGATACACAGTTCAGCGCAATGTGTTCACTATACAAGTAAAGTTGCAAATCTGGCATCACAGGTATATATACTTGGTTATGATACTTACTGATTTTAACACACTTTGTAGTTGCTCTCATCTTTTAATAATTTTAACACAATGAGAACTATTTGAACATTTGACATTCCATAGATGCTTGAAAGTTAAAATCAAATGCCTACTTCATCATATGAAGGAATATAGCAACAATTGAATACAATGTGCAAGCTTATCACCATTGCTATATTACATGTTTCAATGTTCAATTTTAGTCATTAATATTACATCCAATATGCACTGTGAATAATAAGTAACAATAGACCACAACAAATTTACAGCCACATTGTCTCAGTTTCTAAGAAATACATATGTACTGCTCTAATATGTGATATGCACTGCCTCATATACATCTCCAAAATGATGGCTTAGTAGAAGCCACAGTATGTTTAACCTTTTGATGCCTAATGTCAACTATAGTGGTCGTACCGCACTGCTAACCTCTGAAGTTGCATTTTATATATTTGTTCAACAAATGTATGTACTGAATATTTTAAACATGGTATATACTCTCCGTCTTTTTCTCTTCAAAATTCAGTTTGTTTCATAATTCTAACATATTTGGTTCCTGTATTATTCACATTTTATATACAGGGTGTATTAAAATTAAAAAAATAATTCCGGCGCCAAAAGGTTAAGATATGTTAATGTAGATAATAAGATTTGTAAAAACTAAGCAGTGTATTTTGTTAGATTTTAATAAATAACATAATACATGGAAAATGCAAAACATTAAGCATGTCTAAATTTCATTCATACCGGGGTGCTGGTAAGTCCTTAGCCCGACCAGGAAGGAAACAAGCTCGGAAGCATGTCAGGGACGCGTGCGATTTCAACAACATCAAAACACGGGCTGTCATCAAGTTTTTTTTTTTCTGCAAGGCAAGGCACCAAAGGAAATTCATGCCATTCTGACAGAAACATTAGCTTGTTTCCTTCCTGGTCGGGCTAAGGACTTATCAGCCAAGTAGGAAGAGGATTCAGTTCCTCTTTGTGATTGGTTTACAGAGGCAGGCATGCAAGTTTTGTACTCAAAATCTCCCAGGTTTTTGTATCATTCAAGTATATTCTGTTAACTATACATATTTAGCTAAACAATTTTGAGACCACATAGTGAGCATTGAGCCCAGTTTTCAATTCTTTCCTTTGAAACCACAGGGCAACAAAACTCACAAATCAATCACAAATTCTGAATGAATTACTAATAATAATGTCTGTTATGAAGCACAGACACACACGCCCACACACAGCATCAGAACAATGTTTCACTCCATAAAGGATCAAAATATTTATATCACTACTGTTGATTGGACATGCTTGTGTCTGGCAGATCGAATGTGACGAAGCAGATTGCTGTTTCTCTTGGTCTGGTATGGACAGTAGGGACAATTGAATTGTGGTTCCTTTCCACATTCGTACAAAATGTGACGTCTAAGTGTAGGTTTGTGGAGATATGCTTTTCCACACTTATTGCAACGAAACCTCTTGATCGAAGGTGACAATTCAGGATGTACATTGCTTTCTTCATATTCCTCAACAATTAACCATGATGGAGGATGGTTGCCCCAAGAAGTCCAGTCTTGCAGTTGTTCAACAGATGCTGAGAAAATAAAGAGAATGTCAGATACTTCAAACAACTGTAACTGTTGACAACACATACATATGGTAACTCTTTACATCCTTATAAACCCTCTGAGACCATGCAAATTTGAAAGCTAAATTACAAAGAATAAAGAAACCTGTACATAAAAGGTAATGACAACAATTAATCCCAAACTTTCTCTTATCCTAAGTGCTGTACCATGCCAAACATCACAATTAATTTCAAATAATTCCAGCATATATGACAATAAATATTACATAACTAAGGCACAAATACAGACAGGTGAGTCAGACCATGTTTAAGAACGTGCTGCCAAAATATCCACAACTTCATTCTTCTTTATGATCAATGAAGGCCTTGATCATTTCACTTAACCTTTTGGCGCCGGAATTATTTTTTTAATTTTAGCACACCCTGTATATAAAATGTGAATAATACAGGAACCAAATAAGTTAGAATTATGAAACAAACTGCATTTTGAAGAGAAAAAA
>Ga0123354_10007278_pt1 | contig 16619 bp, 8 predicted proteins | sample TergutLab28metaG_2_FD_97872 | JGI IMG/M metagenome (GOLD analysis project Ga0123354, IMG submission 97872) | Labiotermes labralis P4 segment gut microbial communities from Petit-Saut dam, French Guiana - Lab288 P4 | ecosystem: Host-associated > Arthropoda: Insects > Digestive system > Gut ...
AGGCATGAAATAAAACTTATTGTGAAACAAATTTTGTGCATCAATTTGGTTAAATACTGAGATAAATGTAGAGTTTTATTCCAAAAATAAATTTGAGACATTAGTGCATCTAGTTGATTTTATTATAAGAATATATCATGACGCAGGTCACATAAACGTCAAATACGTATAAACATATATACTGTTTAAACACGGATTTACCTCATGGAGTGTAAAAATAAATATAAAAATACAAGAAAGATTCTGTCGGCACAATTGTAGCCTTCGTTACCAACAGGCCCAACTATGGCTACACGTTTCGACTATCAACAGTCATCCTCTGGCGAGTGTGTTCAACACGTGTCAATGGTACGTAACATCCTCGTACGACGTAGATTCATGTGATAATTCGGAATCCAAGGAGTCACATGGTATAATCACTGAAACCAGTAATCAAAACAAGAAATGTTTTTAAAAGCTAAGCTTGTTGTATTTGTATATCGGCGAATCAGCAAAACGGGATGTCACGATTAAATATCTACAACAAAATACGCAATTCTTCGTACTGGTGTATTTTAAGAATCTCAAATTCGTAAGTGCTTAAAGTGAAGTCCAGAATCCAAACACATGAACACATTCTATATAAATACAGAATAATTTAATCGACATCAGAGGTACACAATATCCCCTATTTATCAAATTGCAACCTGAACTCCATATATCTAGAGTGTAAATGCCGAATCAATCCGCAAGGTTCTTGAAAATTAATAACTACAAAACTGAGTCTTTTGATACCGTTTAAATTATATTCTATTGAATTAAACACGCGATGGGTAAAATACAACAGACATTCTGTGAACATGTTCTCCTGTTTCTATCCTGATTCGCAAGGAAGTGTTTTCAGTTTTAATAGTTAACTGCCTTCCGAATGCAACTACGTATCCTACAGATCACACTTACGTATCAAACTCAGAAATAAAAGTCGACGGTACAAGTCATGAACGGAAACCTCACATAACGCAAGTATTGGTCTTGCAAGTCTTGTGCACATTTCTTAGCCGGCAGAACCAAATGGCGCAACGTAAGTACTGTATTCAGGGATGTGACACCATGTAGTTTGGGCAGTCGTGCACAGTTCTTTGCCGATAATTGTAAACGGCCAATGAAGATTAATGTCGTCAGGCATATGACATAATGTAGTTTGGCAGTTAGGTAAATGCCAACAGTTGGGAGTAACTTGCAGAGAAACACACACACACACACAAATACTTTTCTACATTGAACATGGGGGGGGGGGGCAAAGATACCTTAAAAATATTTAAAAAATGACACGGCGTCAAATTCCATAGTCACAGCAGTGAGAATTTTACATTTCAAATGAAATGGATAAATCATGCCTATGACATTAAATTTATCAGCAATCGGAGGCGACTCTGAACTGCCCTCGCTTATGACGCAAATGTTGATCTACCTTTTCGGCTTATCTCGGCTTACAATGGAGGGATTTTCCTCAATATTCACATCTTGGGCAGTACAAACACTCGCTAAAAATAATGGAAGCTTCACCGAGATCGGTCAATAATTAACAGGACTCACTTGAAGAGCAAAGTAGCTTTTCGACCGTATCTCGGCTTCCGTCGGAGCAATTTTCCTGTACATTCATATCTGCACAACTACGCACATTCGCCGTAAACACAGTAAACTGCTTACAATCAGTCAATAATTCAGAACACTTCACAGGAAGAACAATGTACATTTTGGGCTGTATCTCGCCTTCCAATGGAGGGACTTTCCTAAAAATGTTGATCTGAGACACCACGCTCATTGGCTTCAAAAGACGAAAGTTATGTTACGACCGATTACTTTGAAATGTGCTTGCTCTGAAATACCATGGATCATGATATTGGTGCCATCGTAGCAGTATCCGAAGAAAAAAAATAAAGTATAGAAAGTGGGAATGTAGATGTATATGACCGGCAATAAAATTTACATAAGTGTTTAAGGTTAAGGTCTACGCATACTCAGTGGTTGCTGCTCCAAGTAGGTCGACTGGAAACCATACAGTAAGTGCATGAGCAAAATCATACAAATTATTTCCGCAACACTTAGTACAGTGACACAATTACGAAGCTTTAGAACTGAAAATGCTAAGTCAAATGCCTACAGTACAAACCAATTCACAGTTTTAGAAACAGCTTATCGTCTAATGGAACACAAGTTAGCTGTTTTGCAGTGGATGAAATAATATTACACTTCACACCGATACGGTAGACGGGGCAAATTGGTGCACAAAAGAGACGCTTGCCATTTCAAGTTATCAGCCTTGCATAAACCCATGCTGGCTAATTAATTCAGTGACTGCACCAACCAAGATTCGATATGCTGTACCTCCCAAACCGAAAGTGAACCGTGTTTGGAGAAGCGAACGTGATCAATAAGCGCAACGTAGCCCAATTATACGTCGGCGCCAACGTGGCAGTAAACACAGCGTTTGTATTGCAAGTTCCTTAAATCTCTGAGATCCAGAACATTTGCTTTGAGCCTACTAATCACGCGATCGTAAATTTACAATGAAATCAGACGTCTACATCTGCCCCAGTCTCTGTTACTCGAAACCACGCAATGCATGAAGCGATCACGGTGCGGCGCGAAAGCAGCATATATCAAAACACTGGTAGACAAAAAAAAAGCAGTAACTCTATTATTAAAACAAGAATATTTTGTATTACTTCAATAGTTTATTATAAGACAGACGCAACAGAAGAAAGGGCGCACCAGACAGTCTTTACTACGGTGGCTGGCAAATGTTTAACCAACGCTGTTTTCACTCGCTGCAACATAACTTCAGTACACGTTTGCAATGAGAAATATCCATCAATTTCGAACAGTAAACTTACCAGAAAACATCGGCATCGTCAATTCCGGATGCAGCTGAGCTAATTGTCCGGACAAGTACATCTGAGACCGAGAGTATGTCGTGGACAGCAGTAGGTCCAGTGTTCCTCGGCCCTTGTCGCCACCTGAAACAAAGATGAAAGGCGTGTCGCAACATCTAAATTTAGTTTCACACACTGCAATCGTAAATAGGCAGACAATGTGACTGCAAATGAACATGCATATTTTGTGCCTAGAACTGAAAACAGCCACAGGAAATGTAACTGTACACGCAGTAATCCAGCGACTATCAGTCTTGAAATGCCCAGTCCCACGTAGCTTTTAGTCGATGTTTATCTTTTGCAGAGAAATATGTTTTCATATGCAGGTACGTTTCAGTATTATCTTAGCCACTAACTGAGGCGCCTTGCTACGGGCTGGACGGTCTGAGGTTCGAGCACAAGTGTGGGGGGGGGGGGCGAGATTTTCCCTACCCTTCCAGCTCGACCCCGAGACCCATGCAGCCTCCTGTAAAATGGGCACCGGGTCTATTTCCCGGGGATAGAGCGGCCGGGGGTGGCGTTAACCACCCATCCCCATCTAGCGCCGGGGTTAAAGAAAGAGTAGGGTTATACTTCTGCTCTCCCTCTGGACCTTCATGGCCTGTTGTAGGTCGAAGGTTACCTTTACAATAACTGACGTTTATTTTCGAGACCTGACATTCCATCCAGTCGAAAGAGGCGTCCTCGATTGATAAACAGTGTAGTAATGAACAGGGGACGATAGTTAGCCGAAATGGGAGCGGGGCGCTTTTCCGAGGAACAGCAGAGATGAATGTTCTATTGCATAATGTAGGAAGTCACAACTACAGTAGGACTACCTCCCTTATCTAGTTCCCTTAGTTTATGAATGAGTGAGTGAATCATATTTAGTTACCGGTCGTTACCGTTATTCCATGGTTACGCTTCGTTTGTGACTAAATTACGCACCGATTTCTATGGTTATCGGGCTTGTACGGTTAGGCTTGGTTTGTGATTATGTCACACCACGATTCCCAAAGTTAAAATACGGCTTGGTTTGCGTGATGTGACAACCCCGGTTTCCAGGTTACGACAGATTGGCTTGTAAGTGACGTCACAACGCGGAAAACAGTAAAACCTATTGTAAGAAATTCGCCAATCATGATTAAAGGTCCGATAAAAGTCGTCGTAGGTTAGCAAGGGAATATGTCACACCGTCACGTCAGTGTCAGTTCAAGTTCATGTAACAATAAAACAGCACAACTGGGGAGTGTGCAGCTCAACACACATTCCATATAGTGCCGAAAGTTAAGAAACACAGGTGCAATAACTCGACCCGCCAATGCGTCACTCCTGGCAGAGCATAGCGTATGTATGTCATCATACACTTCAGAATCTACAGTCTTTCCGTCTTCTACGTACTAACCCACATACAAACCGAATCATATAAAATATTTGGTACTTCAACCTGACTGAAAACCCCTACGAACAAAATGCTGATGGCAATATTTGGATATAAAAGACAAGAAGTGAAAGGAAGATGTACTGAATTACATTAAAGGACGGTTTCGTACCTCTTAAATATGCGGGGTCAGTACAGGGACTAGTAGGCTACGAACTGGACGATCTAGGGTTCTAAATACGGCGTGAGAAGCGATGAATTCTTTTTCTAAACGTCTGGACCGGTTCCGGGGTGCACCCAGCCTCCTATGCAATGCGTACCGGGGTTCTTCCCGGGGTAAAGCGGCCGTGGCGTCTGACTGGCCACTCAACTCCAACTAGTGCCGAGCTATACTCCACATCGACTATACGGCTTCCTGGCGGACACAGGGACAAATCTGCCGTCTATAAATTACTCTATAAGGGTAATGGAACATAGAGGATGAGATGGAGCAAATATGTAGTTATCATACAGGACATGAGAAATGAAAACAAAAGTCGAAAAATCTGAACCGGATGTAACACATGCCAGACAGAGGCATAAACGACAATATTAAAAGCCCTTCAAGAAGCAGGACGAGAAATAAGGGCTGAATTCGTTTCATGAAACAAGGAAGAGTCTTCATCAGTTGAACGACTACAAACTTCTCAAAAGGATTCTGCTTCATGAGGCAGGTAAAAAAATACCCCGAATCCTGTTCTGTTAAAATCCAACGAAACCTTACACAATAACATCTTTCTGCGAAGGAAATCCCCTTGAACGTGATATGTGATGAAAAAAAGAAAAATCTTGGTCCCTGATGGAAATAGATTCCTGGCTTTCCAGCCAGCAGCCATTAACCTTGTGGTGAAGCAACAGCGACTGTAGTAATCCATAATGCAGTTTGATATTTACAAAATACTAGGAACTAAATGACACAGCCCACATACAAGACATTTACGTAATGAATCTTTAGACAGAGGACGCGACCACTAACAGGGTGCCAAGTTTCCTTGTTATAGGGAGGTCGTTCCAGCTCGTCTGAACGCGGCCAGTGACAGTTACTGATCAATGGAAAGCGACGCGCAGACCCTCTTGGCACGAGAGAAGCATGAAAACCTTCGTGCCCTTGGTTTTTAGACTCATCTGCAAAGCAACTGCAAACAGCGTCCACAAGAGCCCACATTAAATTCTTTCCTGAGCCCGACCAATCCTGCCCAAACTACCGAACACATTGTTTCTGTAAAACACACTTTAATTTATCTCCCCACCTGCAGCTACGTCTCCTAAGTGGCCAAATCATTTCAGGCTTGAATTAAAACTTGCATAACATGTCACCTCACAATGTGCGCTACATGCACTGCCCAATTAATATTAAAAACTCATCGTAAGAAGTAAACCAAGCATCTGAATTGGTACAGTTCAAATGTTCCCTCATTCGGTCCGTCTCACACCATTTCGACCCATCTCAGTATATATCCTCACAATTCGGGATGCAGGAAGTCAAACTGTCCTCTTCTGCACCTGTGTTTTATTATACAGCAAATGTGACACACACATTTGTGAAACTCACAGCTGCTTTGAGGAGAATGCCTTAGGATAGCGCTGGATCCTATTACAAGAGTGGTGAGCCTCTAAGGGCGTTCAGAGGCACGAAACCTTCCTAAGAAGTCGTGCACGTAACGTCACGTTACAGGAAGAACTGAGCCTCCCTGGACGTTGTCACACACTGACACCTCCTCTGGACAACATTGGCTCTTCGTAATGACGATGAAAGTACGCTGCTCTAGTTGGTTCACAGAAATTTCAAGCTACATTTACGAGTAGTCTCAACAAAGATATAAGGTTAAAAATGCTGTAAAAATGGCTAAATGCAAACATTGGAAAGCAAGGGAAAAAACTACACACACTCCCCAACTCACGCAACAGGCACCTTCCCGGAAAGTCCATCGCAAGTTGAATTTTACGTAAGTCGGAAATGAGTATAGTCTACACACGGTCAACCACATATGTATATAAAAGTAAGTCCAGTTGAAATCCAAATTCGAACACAACGCACCTGATCGGCCGCAGCATGACCGCCCCGCCGCCTGTTATCGCCCAGCAGTATTCCTCCGCCACTTTCGTTTCAATGTGCTTTAATTCCCGCAAGGAAAAATTCGGTGCACGTTTCAATCTCAAGTTCACTTTTTAATATTTTTAAAATTGCGTAATTTGAAACTGCGTAAGTAGGGAGTGTCTACATCCGTCGATGATATGGTGCATTCTGAAGTTTCGAGGGCTTGTACAATGTAAAGTTTTAAATATTTTCCATGAGTAGCCGATGCTTTTGCAATTCATGACCAAACACACTGCACAAGTAAAGTTACACTGACTCATTCGTATGTTACCATCGGCGTATGATAGTAGATCTAGTACACCCATGCTGTTAGCTTTAATATTTGGCAACAAAGCTTAGCTTCTACGCGGCACACAAGACTAGAGATGGCATACATAATGACGCTGCAGACATTTCAGGCACAAAAGAAGGAATATCTGAAATTTAAAGTTGATGAACTTGAAACTATCATTATGTTCAAAAATATCAGAGACTTGTATTGGGACATCAAGAATTTTAAGAAGGGTTACCAGCCTACAACTAATAAGGTACGGGAAGAGAAGGTTGATTTGGTTACAGATTGCCACAGTATTCCGGCTAGGTGGAGGAACCATTTCTCAGTTATTACATGTACATGAAGTTAATGATGTTAGGCAGACAGAAATACACAGCAGAATCACTAGTGCCTTAGGGGATGAGATGGCTACTGCAAAGCTAAAAAGTCACAAATCACCAAGTAATGACCAAATCCCAGCAGAAATTATTAAAGCAAGAGTATAACTATTCGCTCTGAGATCCATAAACTTAATAATTCTATTTCGAATAAGGAGGAATTGAAGAGGAGTAGAAGGAGTCGCTCACTACGCCTATTTATAAGAAGGGCGATAAAAAATATTGTAGTAATTATAGAGGCATATCACTTTTGCCAACTATGTACAAAAATTTATGCAACATCCTGCTGTCAAGATTAACTCCATATGCAGAGGAAATTATTGGGGTTCATCAATGTGGATTTCGAAGCAACAGGCCAACTACCGATCATATATTCTGCATTCGTCAAATACTTGAGAAAAAATTGGAATACAATGAAGCAGTGCATCAGATATTTATTGACTTCAAGAAAGCTTATGATTCAGTCAGGAGGTAGGTCTTGTATAACATTCTCACTGAGTTTGGTATCCCCATGAAACTTCTAAGGCTAACAAAAATGTGCCTCAATGAAACCTATAGCAGAGTCTGGGTAGGCAAGGATTTGTCTGATATGTTTCCTATTAGGAATGGTTTGAAACAAGGTGATGTTTTATCCCCTTTGCTTTAGAGTGCGCCATTAGGAGGGTTCAGGTAATCCAGGATGGCTTGAAATTAAATCGTACACATCAGCTTTTGGTTTATGTTGATGATGTTAATACAGTGGGTGGAAGCATACGTCCTGTAAAGAAAAACACAGCAGTTGTGTTAGTCGATAGTAATGAGATTGGTCTAAAAGTGAATGCTGATAAAACTAAGTACAAGGTTATGTCTCGAGATCAGAATGCAGGAAGAAGTCACAAATTAAAGACTGATAATAGCTCCTTTCAAAAGGTGAAAGAGTTCAAATATTTGGGAACAACCTGAACAAATCAAAATTGCATTCAGGAAGAAAATAAGAACAGATTGAAGTCCGGAAATGCTTGCTATCTTTCGGTGCAGGATCTTTTGTCTTCCAGTTTGCTACCCAAAAATTTAAAGCTTATTTTATATAGAAAAATAATTTTGTCTGTCTTTTTGTATGCGTGTAACTTGTTCGCTCACACTGAGGGAGGAACGTAGGCTGTGGTTGTTTGAGAATTGGGTGCTGAGGAGAACATTTGGGCCTAAGAGGGACGAGGTAACAGAGGAATGAAGAAAACTACATAATGAGAAGTTTAATGATCCCCAATATTGTTCGGGTGATAAATTGAGGAGAATGCGGTAGGCGGGGCATGTAGCACGTATGGGGGAGAGTAGATGTGTATACACGGTTTTGGTGGGGAAACCTGAGGGAAAGATGCCATTTGGAAGACCCTGGTGGCGATGGAAGGATTATACTAAGATGGATCTTCAGGAAGAGGCATGTGAAGGCATGGACTGGATCGATGTGGCTCAGGATAGGAACAGATGGGGGCATTTGTGAATGCGGTAATGAACCTTCGGGTTTCCACAAAATGCGAGGAATTTCTTGACTGGCTGAGAACCGATTAGCTTCTCAAGAAGGACTCCGCTCCATGGAGTAAGTACGTCCATTCAACTAAGACGCTCGCACAACGACAGCCTTCGTAATGCTGATCAATACGAGTTCGACGGTGAGTGGGAGGGGAAAGGATATACAACAGTGTGAATTGCACACGAAGTTTCACAAAAACGCGTCAATTAACGTATCCACTATTACAAGTACAGTTACCCCTCTGTACGACCTGAAGACACATGAAGGAACAGAGGTTTACAGCTCCACCCATTCCCAAATTCGGCATTAGATGGAGGTGCGTGGTCAGCCTCATGCGCCGGCCGCTTTAGTCCCGGGTAAAGAGCCACCAGTTTCCACTATATAGGAGGCTGGGTGGGTCCCAGAGCGGGTCTGGGCATTTTGGGGAACAGAGAAATCCCTTAGCCCTCTTGGGAATTGAAACACCATTCCTCAACTGTCCAGCACACAACCTGGTCACAACAGCAAATGGTCTGTTCCTGTTATAATATCTGTATATACAACATGTCTATAGCATTGCCTTAATATCTTAGCAATGGGTCCCAAGTACCCTCAGGAAATTTTCGGACTATAGAACGGGACGAAAAAACAAATTATAAATGCAAACTGTGCAAATGCAACAGGCTGATAAGACTTAACCATGGAGATGGCGGACGGTTAAGCTGGCAACGGATTTAAATCATAAAAATGAAAAATTTAAAAACATGACAATATGCTAAGTAACAAGCATACACTCGCACCGCCAGCCTTGCAAGTTCGAAAACTGCATTCTCAGAACTGCTATTGCCCTATATGACAGGTTGATGCATCGAACAGAACATTTCTTGTGCGACTAAAGTTTACAGCCTACACATATATAGTGTTGTGTAAACGACCAAAAATCAATCTTAGCTACAAATCATGAATTCATACATCCGAACACTCTACAATAAGTAACCCCTGTAGCACAGATACATCGAAAATAAAGAACAAAGCGGGTATTGTAAGTATAACGTAACATTGAAACGCGTTCGCGGAAGTATTGCTGTCATGGCAAAGCAGTAAGAATTACATAATCCGAGTGTGTGTGTTTGAAAACTTTGTCATCCAGTATGCAATGCGCATGCGTCATATTATATTGTCATCTGTGTCCTCTCCGGCTCTATCGAATTTTCACACACTACCTCGCAAACGGCATGATTTTCGGAAAAGTTTTATTGAATACGTAAAATGTGGGTTTTGATTTTGTCTAAAAGTCTTGTCTGATAAATTTCTCACTACAAGAGGAATTCAGCAAGATATTATAATAAACGTACATAGGTTTTCATTTAAGAACCCGCTTTAACTAAACCTGAATTTTATCTACAGATTTTCGAAAAATACTCAAATATCAAATTGCACGAAAATCATTCTAGTCGAATTCGAGTTCTTCTTTACAGACGGACAGACACATAGACATGATGAAGGTAACTGTAGCTCTTCGTGCTTGTAAGTCTAGCATCCACTTAATCATGCGAATAGTTTGACAAGCATAAAAATGATGCTGAGTTACAGCTGCAAAAGCGGCCCTCAATCGAATAGAATATCAAAGCCTCAGTTGGTAAAAGGTAAAGCAATCCCATTACAAGCCTGGACAGGCCCTGAGGGTTCCAGGAGGTCGAGGCTTCCAGGTTTCAAGACAATCGGCACATGAAGCTGGTACGGTTGTCAGCCCTACGCACCGGACGCCTTTACCCCCCCAGGAAGTATTCCTGGTACTCATTTCTGTTAGAGGCTGAGTCAACCCCAGGGCCATAGTGCGACCGGAAGGATTATGTCAAAGAAAAATTCCGGTGACACCATCGGGAATCGAAGCCGCGACCTTCCGGCTTGTAGCGTAGTGCCTCAACCAAAGGCGCCACCTCGTGCCCCCCTCACTTGGTAAGTCACCAATACACGTAGAGGTAAAAGTAAAGATATCCCCGTACACGCCACGACTGGAGTTGAGGTATAGGTCCACTAATTCCTAACATCGGCACTACAGGCACGTCAGTTGGATGGGGTTAGTTACTAAACAAACGTCGTAACTTTTATTACGAAATGTTAATCAAGCGTTGCAAGTTACACAGCAAGCATTAGTAACAGCCTAAGTCGCTCTATCACACAGATTACTGTACGTGCAATACAGACACATTGGACTGCAAGGGGCATTATTATGTTATTAGCCACTTGGTGCAAAATAAAAAGGAGACATTACACTTTAAAACCAACAGAAAAGATATTCGACAACAGACGGTGCTGTAATTCAAGAAATCAACATCTGGAATAGCCGTAAAATTTTAATACGTTGCGGAATTTTTACACGAAATGAATCACATTTCTCACTGTACTGTAAAAGAAGACAGAAAAAGCTTTGAAAATTAACAACGCCCACGGCTAAATATGGATATTTAGTTTCTCTGATAGAGATTCAGAACCGCAGTCGTGTGGATATGAACTTCAAAGGAATGAAAAGTAGCAGTGATTAAGAGAGTTAGAAACAGCAAAGATGGAAATACAAGTTTAAAATTACGAGAAGTGAAGAGGAATTGCAAGACACCAGCCGCATTACGTAACAAAGGAAAAACTAATTGAACAGACGGCACTTTAAAAGAGATTATTATGCACTACAAATATATTCATACTGAAACATGATTGGAGGGAGACGGCAATTTGGACTAGAAACACATTTTCTGTCCAGCAACAAATTCCGCGAGGCAGCTTCTTCAATTTTGAATCATGATGTGCTCATAAACGTAATATAATATTAAATAATGTACGTCAGCACAACTACCCTATTACACAAGGTAATTACAAAGGCTAATGTTTCGACTATTTTTCAGTCATCTTCAGGCCTATTTTTTCAATTGAGTCACAAGATGCTACGCACACATTGGGATCCCATCGTGTTTACATTCATGGAATACATAAAAATTAAATCATTTGTCTCACAGGTGTGACGTGCATATTGTGTTTACACCAGTTGGATACATAAAATTAGATTGGATCCAATTTTATGTATCCAACTGATGTAAACACAATGTGCACGTCACACCTGTGTGAGACAAATTATTTAATTTTTATGTATTCCATGAATGTAAACACGATGGGAACCCAATGTGTGCATAGCATCTTGTAACTCAATTTACAAAACAGGCCTGAAAATGACTGAAAAATAGTCGAAACGTGTATCCATGTTAATTACCTTGTAATAGGGTAGTTGTGCTGACGTACATTATTTAATATTATATTACCTTCCGCAATAGCCTACCGTGTGTCAGTTGATCAAGGAATTCCACTCCTGTCGCGAAACTCAAAGGTTCATTATCGTGACCACAAGAGTCCATCAGATCCGCCTCACATCTCCACATCACATCCTTTCAGACGCCACCTATTGTTAGGTCTCCGCCGTTTAAGTTTACGTTTCAAGGGAGTTGCAGAGTTATGAACTGACCGTTTCCTACGCCTGAAGTACGCCACAAACACCTCACCAGCCTCCATTTGATAACGCTAATAACATCTGTTGAAGAGTACAGTCTACGAAGTTCCTCATTATGCAAATTTCTCCTTCCTTCCATCACTTCCTCTTCCTTGGGTAAACAATATGTTGAATACCTCAATCATTCAACCGCATGACAGGGTTAGGAACTTAAGTAGCATATATTAACCAAAGAACTAATACAACACATTACGTAAGGTTGAATATTAAAGGGATATGCCACAAACAGGTTATGTAAAAGAAAGCTGTGGAACAACACAAGAAAAACATATAACTCGATTGGCGTAATTTCATCGGAATTTCGTTTCATCATATTACTGTCCTTGAATAAATTTTCAACTTGTACACGTGTAATATTCGCTTCGTAGACCTTGAAGCAGACGGAAGGATAATATTAAAATGCATCTCCAAGGATCAGGATGGGATGGGATGGATTTATCTTTATAAGTACAGTGACAGGTGCAGGGCTCTTGTGAGCACGGTGACATAACTTCGGGTTCCACAAAATGGGCTAATTTTTTGACCAGTTGAGGAAATGTTAACTTCTCAGGAAGGACTATAGTTCACAGAGTTAGTCAAGTGAGACTTAAAGTATATATGCAGTTATTAATGTTAATAGTAAATTCAGCAAGTGTCCTGGACACTTGCCGGTAAACTGAAAGGACTTCCATTCCCACTCGAAGCACGAATTTTTCTCTTCGTGATCGCCCTCTCCGAAGGAAATCGAAGAGTGAACCTCACCGCTATTACCAAAGTATGTACGTAGCTTTACCTCCACTTGCAACACGTCTTTACAATGTATAGCCGAGGGGCAGTGGAAATGTTAAACCTCCTTAAATTCTGTAAAACTCACAGTTATAAGCCTACAGGCAAAGCAAGTACACGCGGCAAGCATACAGTGGGTACAATAACAGACTATGTGTATATGGTAAGATTTTTTTTTTGCAGTTTAGGTTAAGAAGTGTAGTTTTCATATACTACGCAAGTGGCAGCCACAGTTCACGTTCCAAATTGTGCCATCGAAGGATAAACACGCCACTTAATACAATGCTGAAGGTACAGAGGAAAGGATACAAAGGTGGGACAGGGATGAAACAAAAAAGAGGTTAAACGATGACGATACGAAAGGAACCAACCCCAGTACGTTTAAACGGTACTTCTCATTTGACGATATGGCATGTCTGATGCTGGAAATTTATGTATATGAATTCGTGTCATACAATATCTAGATTCATCTCGTGTTCCGACTGCACTCTAGCAGACAGTGCCTTACGAAGTCTATGCTCATCTTCCACCGGGAAAAATTTTCCTAACACATTGCAAACGCCGTTCCTTAATCGTTAAGACTACGCGCACAACACGGGTGTCGGAGAAGTGGTATAGACGGCACGGCGAATAACTTCCCCAGCGCATCCTAGGGCAGCAAAATAGAGTGAAATATTCACAGCTCATTCCTTACTTTAAATACAACGAACCACAGCGGATTTGTGCAGAAGAAGCAGCAGCATTACAAGTAGAAGTAATTCGTTCGTAATATCCGTCACAGGGATTGAACCGCTTAGTTTGACAAAAATGAGGTACACAGTCATTTGAAATAAAGAACAGACCTTCGATCCTCCATACACGTCAACTGGTGAAACAGTTTTTAATCTTTACGTCTCGAGGTGAAGCGCCCGGCAAAACCTAACGAGCGCAATGTACGTGTAAACGTAATACTGAGACGCGTTCGCGACACCATTGTTGACGTGGAAAATCAATAAGTATTACATATTCTGAGTGAGCATTTGTAGCCTTAGGTATTCAGCATGAAATGCGCGTGTGCCGTATTATATCGTCCTCGGCAGCCTGCCCCGCTCCAGCAAATTATTCCGCATTATCTCATAAACGGCACAACTTTCGGAAAATAAGAGTTACGGAACACAAAATGTGTGTTCTGATTCTCTCTACAAACTTTATCCGAAACATTTCTCATTCTAAGAAGAAACAAGCGAGATATGATCAAAAATATATACTGGTCTTCATGTAATGTACCCGTTATTCTTGTCAGATTTTCATGAAACTTGAATTTTCTGACAGATTTTCGACAAACGAGCAAAATCAAATTTCATGAAAACCTTCCAGTGGGAGCCGATATGTTTCTTGTGGAAAGACATATGGAAAAACACGACGAAGCAAATAGTCGCTTTTCGAAATTTTACGAACGCTCCTAAAAACTGAACGGCGTTTAAATGACGACGGGATAATAATGATGGTAATAAATATAATAATAACCGTAACGATGACACCAATATAGTCCCACCTGGCTGGAGTAGCACCGTCATACAAAACTATTTCAGCAAAATAAATCCACCAGAACTTAGATAAAATTATGTACTTCGTAATGTTCTGTAAAGAGCTAGGAAATATCGTTTCTTCCCCCCCCCTCCTGTTATTGCGCTGTTACAGGCGCTGAAAAGTGCACTTCGCAACGAGCGTACAGCAAATCGTACACGAAAAAGATTACATGACGACGAGAACTATAGCATCTTCTCCTCCAACAGACTCTTTATTCGCGTCTGCAAACCTCAGAATTCGCAACAAGACGTGACAAGTAGTACATTAGGATCCCGCATTATTCGATTACTTCATTATCTAGTTGCGAAAATACGAGTTATTTTGCTAACTACATGAATCAACTCGTTTCGTAACGACAATATGCATGTCCGACATTAGCAAGTGCATAACACAAGCAATAAATACACTCAACATGTTCCTTAAACATCATCTCGTCTTTCCAGTCGCCTTCCTTCCCTCATTTCTGGTCTATTTGGTAGGTTACCACGATCAAACACATAGGGCATTAAGCGATCCACGCCCACCACTGTTACTAGCCGGTCTTTGTAGCTTGGAAACGGCCTGTCTGACGCCGTCTCGTTCCTTGGACCCTATCTGACACATAACGATATCACTACACAGCAAAACAGCGAAATACAACAGAGAGTCTGTGTCATGCCGCATTTTTTGAACGTCGAGGAAACGGGAATTTTGAGAAAACGGATGAAAGGATTCGAATGGTAAAGTGAAGAAGGTAACTTAGAACAAAACATGAAAGTGCCACCGAGAGTATGGAAACGTGGATGCTAATTACTGAACTTGGAATCACGAATGAAAATTACGATTATTAACCATTTAGAAACTGACATTCGTCTGCACTACGAGTATACATAAAAGTCAGTTCGTAGCTCTCAAACTACACAGTTCTTACCCATTAAACAGTTAGCTTGGTTAATACCGTGTAGTGAGATAATCGCTATTTATCGTCAGAATCATAAGAAATGTATATAATTCACTAACACGTATGATTTTCCTCACGTGCTAGGCAAGTGTCAGGGTACAAACTAAGAAGTGGCACGGAACGCATCCCCAATCATTGAGGGCTTCAGTTACAGTGCCCTCCGCCCCATGTCCTCAGACATGAAAGGCCCTCAGGAAATGGAGCCACTCTAGGTTCGAACCCCGGACACCCATCAAACCAAAGTTCATCCCCTCCCCTAAAAAACAACTTAACCAAAAAGTTAAGTCATTATGACCACGTCAGGGACCTCAACTACGACGGGTCATCCGTTAACGTAAGCACAATCCCCGTTATAGTTGTGCAAGGTTGTCGTCAGCCCAGCGATGAGTCTGACTAAACGGACCATGGGGCGTCCACTTGAGCCAAGCCTAAGGCTTCGCCATCAGATTTCTGGCTGGTATTTGATTAAGAAACACATAAATACGCTGCTGCTCAAATTGAGATTTTGAACGTCACGGCAAGTGGTCGAGTATAGTTATAGATGATATATTTGTTAACTGCAATTGGGCTGTCACCCGGTGGCAGTATTACAATACACATTTACACACAGAACAACACAAATAACAACAGAACAACACAAATAACAACAGAACAACACAAATAACAACTAATCTGGAAGAGTGCGGACCGTGCCCCGTCTTTGCGAATTTTACCCTGGCATTTGCCTTACAACTGAGGAAAAAGCATGGAAAAATCTCAGTCAGGGTACAGTATACATATCACTACTATGACTAAACGGTTATACGTGTAAATATTATTCAGAGGGCCAAACAGTACTACAGAATACCACCGAGTGACCTGTAGAAAACATACGAAAACCCGCCACCGTACAAAATACTGTTCTCTCTATACATTCTTGTCATTTCCACACACTTTCTGAGGCGAATATCTTAGATGTAGGACAACATTATTGCACAGTGGTCGAAACATTTCCAAGGAGCATTATCGATTGTTATTTAATGAAGACCCCTTAAAGCTTCAAGGTGGCTCTTTAATACAAGTCCTTGAAAACAGACGAAAGGGACGGCATGTATAAAGCAATATGAGTCTACAATTAACTTACTTACTTACTCCATGGTGCAGAGTCCTTCTTGAGAAGCTAACTGGTTTGCAGCTAGTCAAGAAATTCCCCGCATTTCACGGAACCCGAAGGTTCATTACCGCACTCACAAGCGTC
>Ga0123354_10007279_pt1 | contig 16619 bp, 13 predicted proteins | sample TergutLab28metaG_2_FD_97872 | JGI IMG/M metagenome (GOLD analysis project Ga0123354, IMG submission 97872) | Labiotermes labralis P4 segment gut microbial communities from Petit-Saut dam, French Guiana - Lab288 P4 | ecosystem: Host-associated > Arthropoda: Insects > Digestive system > Gut ...
AAAAACCCCGACTTGGGGGGCACCCCCCCCCAAACCCCCTTTTCTTTTGTCCCCTGCCCCCAATCAAATTTTTTAAACCCCCCCCCCCCCGAACGAAATTCCTGGGTACGCCACTGATTAGAAGCGTCTTGCATTCAAGTAAATATGCTATTTGCTCAGTATGTCACAAGAGGTTTTTGTATGTTTTAAAACAAAGTGGTTTCATTGCTTTTCCAGTGACAATTGGCATGGATAACAAATACAGAATAATAAGAGGAACTGTAATACTACACCACACAATGTTAGTTGCCAAACTAAGCAAGACAAAGTGAACAGGATCAAGAGAGACAAAACTATGCCAACAACCACAGAACAGAATTTTCAGCTTGTCCATGTTACAACTTAAGACCCCCTTACCCAATCACTTGACAAATATTCACACTTGTCCACTGTGTAGAAACACTGTGTAACTAAACAGTAATTACCAGTAAAGACAAGTTACCACTATCGTATGTTTGTTGGCACATTCGCAAATTGCGAAAAGCAACTGTTAGCTTCGTCATGTCTGTCTGGAACAACTTGGTTCCAACTGGACAGATTTTCACGAAATTTGATATGTGAATATTTTTTGAAAGTCTGATGAGGAAAATGAAGTTTCATTAGAATAGAAAAAAAAAGGGGGTACTGTACATGAAGACTAATATACACTTATTATATATCTCGCTCAGTTCTCCTTAGAATGAAAAATGTTTCAGACAAAAGTTTTAGAGAAAATCAAAACACATTTTATGTTCAATAACTTTCTATCGACAATTGTGCCTTTTATGAGATAATATGGAAAAATACTGCAGTGCTGGATAAACCACAGATGATATGGCACATGTACACTGCATGTTGGATGATGAAGGCTACAAACACACGTTTATAATATGTAATAATTACTGCTTTTCCACTGCAACAATGGTTGCATGAACACCTCAGTATTACATTATATGTACACATTGCATGTGTTGCTGGAATATCGTGTGCAGTATGTTTGTTATATTTTCTCAGAAACAATTCCAGGAATATTATGGGTCAGGACCAAGAATTCCAAATGACAGATACAGTAAAATCACACTTTGAGGAACAATGCATCCAATGTAAGTACCTATACATTGTTTGTATGGATACCTTTATTGAGACTAGAAGAAATTAACGATAATTGCGGGAAAATGATGTATATGACAGTGATGGATGGAGGTTTCATTGTAGTCACTCTGACTCTGAGAGCTTCTTCTTCTTATCCTTCAATCTTTTGATTGGTTGGCAGGTTTCCAACTGGAATTGTTGCAAGCCATTCTTTTCATTGCTGTATGACTGTCAGCCCCTGTGTTACAAATCTTAAAGTAACAGCACAGCATATGTACAAAAACAGTTACACTCTGCGTTCATTTTTTAAGTTCACAAGTATCTCGCAGGTACAAATTTGAGATGCACACTGGCACCAGCTTCCTCTGTCTTCCAATGTACAAATTCAGTTGCACATGCAGAGACCAGATCCAGTGTCACTGGTACAAGTCTATGTTCTGTCTTCACAAAACTAACGTACTGATATTACATTACAATCTTGCATGCAGTCTTACCAATTATAATGTTGCCTTTTTCAGCAGCTGACAGGGTGGACCAAATGCACTCTGAGTCATCAATTAAAATATGTTCTTGCAAATGTTCAATATGTTCAAGAGGATTAGGTTCCTCAGGAAGTTCATAGCCAGTGGGTCTTGATAAATCATGCTGATTGCCCCATAAACTCACCTGTAAGTGCACAGCACATATGTACATGTACAAAGTCTACTCATATGTACATGTTACAGGTTTTTAAAAACCTATATAAAGGTAACTCAGAATCATCAGCAAAGGGATGAAATCATACGCAATGGTCTTTCCAGAAACACAAATACATTAGTATGTAAATGTATGGGATATAAATTTTTATGTATGTACTAAGAAGTCCTAGAAAAGGGGTGGAGTTCAGTCAGTACAATGACTGGCTGTTAGCTGCACAACCAAGTTTCAGTTTTCTGTAGGGGTATGCACACACATCTCCAAACTTATGAAAAGCAACTATTAGCTTCATCATATCTGTTCATCCATCTGAATGGGACATTGTGGTTCCAACTGGGCATATTTTCGTGAAATTTTATGCTGGGGACTTACATAAAAATCTGTGGAAAAAATATCAAGTTTGGTTAAAAGTGGACAAAAATATCAGGCACCTTATGTGAGACCTAGGTACATTTTACACTACTGATGGCCACATACGTAGCTCAACAACACAAAAGAGAACTTACTCTATAGGGTACTGACAATGGTGCATGACATTTGAACTCATAGAATTTTTGGACTTTTATTGTATGTATGTATGTATGTGTGCATTTCAGGGACAGGTGTGGTTCCCAAATTCAGGCTTAATTCCTCTAAAACAAATGTCACTTCATAGTTATTATTTACACTGGATAAGTATCACATTACTATATACAACATATTAAAAAAACCGACAATCTGGGTTTAATTACAGTGTAAGTAATCATCATGCAGTGATTTATTTTAGATGAAGCAAGCCAGAAGATGGGGACCAAACATGGCCTGGAAACATAATGTGTTATATTTCAATACATATAATGTAGACAGTCCAGAAAAAGTCTACAAGTTCAAAAAAGAACTCACTTTTGTGTTTTCATGGCAGTACATTTAATATTCAGTACTGCTGATAACACTTGGCAACAAATTTTTACTGACATTATGCTTCTGAGATAATAGTAGCCATTTCTTATTAACATTGAGGCTCTGAGCACGAATATGACAAGGAAAACTCAAAATTGGCTATGGTTTCTAAGAAATCCGTGAACGTTTATTATATATTTAAGAAATATGTACATCAGACACGTAGTGATAAAAGTCCGCTTCTACTTGTGACTTCTCTTTGCTTGTCGCTTGAGTAGCTGCTCAGGAGCATTTCTGGCAAGCATCGAACAGTAGTCAGCCAACATGGAAGTGGACCACTTTCCTTGATATCGTTTCTCCATCTTTGGAATTTCCTGATGAAAAGTTCACCGTGCTCATCACTAACCATGCTGCAGTTGTCGAGATAAAATCCAAGTGGGAATGAAGCATGTGTATCATTAAGGACATATTGCAACCAAGTTTGTGGTACAATGACAACATGTCTTCAATCAATTCCTTGTAGTTTTCTGCCCTGATATTCCCAAGGAAGTTAGTTGACACCAGACGAAACGCGTCCCAAGATTTTTTCTCGTCACCCTGAAGTAGGTTGTTAAACATATCGTCTCTGAAGAGCTTGCGGATCTGAGGACCCACAAAACCCGCTCTTTAATTTTCTCTTTGCTGACTTGAGGGAATTTTTTAGCCAGATACTTAAATGCCAATCCAGTCTGGTCCATGGCTTTTACAAAAATTCTCATCAGACCGAGTTTGATGTGTAGGGGCGGTAGCAGGATTTGTGCCATTCTGGCAGTGCTGGGTGTTGCACATTCTTCTCTCCGACCATCAGAGATTTCCTCTGAGGCCAGTCTCCCTTCAGGTAATGCAAGTCTTTGCTCGGCTGTCCCATTCACATAAAAAACAGCAATACTTCATATATCCCAGTTGGAGACCCATGAACAGAGACCCTACCTTCAAGTCACCATAAATATACCAGCCATACTTGCTGTATTCAAGCTTATTCAGCAGCTGCTTTAGGTTTTCATAGGTTTCTTTCATGTAGACAGCGGGTCCGACTGGAATGGATGGATGTTGGTTTCCATTATGCAACAACACCGCCTTCAGACTCAGTTTCGAAGAGTCTGTAAATAGTCGCTATTCTTGCTGGTCATATTTGATTCCAAGGGCATTCATTGGGCCATCTACATTGTAGCAGAATGCAAGGTCATCTTCCTTTCCGAAGAAAGGCACCAACTGCTGCTGATGACTGCGAAACAAAGAAATTCAGACATTTTTCTTGAGAAGATTCCATTGTTTAAGTACTGAGCCCAGTAACTCTGCTTTGCTCTTGGACAGCTCCAGCTCGCAAACAAGATCGTTGACTTAGTCCTGTGTGAGAATGTGTGGCTGTGGTGCAGAAGACCTACCGTGGGAGACGTGTGGTTCAGAAGACGCCAGCGGTTTGGGAGAACCCGAGGTTGACTCGCCTTCATCCTTGTCGTCTGAATCGATGGTAAATTCTTTCGGAGGTTCGGGAACGGAAATTCCTTTGCCGTGCGGAACAGGACGGAGAGCAGATGGTATATTTGAATACACTATTGTCCACTTCTTTTTCTTTGTGATGCATCCAGAAACAGGTGGCACCATACAGAAGTAGCAGTCAGTTGCGTGATTACTTGGTTCCCTCCAAACCATAAGAACAGCAAACGGTATTATATGTCTTTTGCCATTCAGCCACTGTGAAAGATCTGTTGCACATTTACGGCAGCATATGTGTGGGGCCCAGGATTTATCTTGGTCGCTGACCTTGCATCCAAAATACAAATGATACGTCTTTTTCACTATTGCGGTGATGGCCTTTCTTTGCCTTGCAAACGTCACTTCACCGCAAATGTAACAAAAGTTATCTGCACTATTAACACAGCTACGAGGCATCACTAATCCTAGATTAAGACTGTTGGGATCACTTTGCGGTATTTATGACGCAGGAGTGAATGGGTATGGTGTGCATGATGGACTGATGCAATATGATGCAATATTTTGAAATCTTTCAACATCTTTCATTTTTTAGGAGATATATTTACTTAACTCAAACTTCATTACGGACACAAGTGACAGGCAAGGCGAAGTCGCAGGTAGAAGCAAACTTTTATCGTTAAATGTCTGATGGACATATTTCTTAAATATATAATAAATGTTTGCAGATTTCTTAGAAGCCATAGCCAATTTTGAGTTTTCATTGTCATATTCATGCTCAGCAACTTGAAATTAATAAGAAATGGCTACTATTACCTCAGAAGCATAACGTCAGTAAAAAATTTGTTGTCCATTGTTATTATTGCACTTTTTGGTCCTATTCACACCAATTTCCATCCATGTACAATGTTCCAGCACTAGTTTTGGCTTTCTTACACGCAGGTTCAATCCAAGATGTCTGGTTGACACTATCATCATCCTTGCTCGACAAGGCATGAAACTCTTCATCCAAATCTCATAAATAATAATCATCATCGCTACTTCATTCATTTGCTTACCTCACAACCTCTATATTCATGTCCAATTGATTTTTTAATTTACCATAGAAAGAAAAAAACAAACAATAACAAAAGAAACACTTCATCTCACTTGCACAGTAACAACTACATAAAAAGAGCTGATAATGACAATGAAAGTTACACATACATAGTCTTTTTTCCATGTTACTTCTGTGATCAGTGTAACACCTTAATTTGACTATAAAGGTAATAACCTTCTTAAGTTACAAGGTATTCAAAGGGTAGATACTAGATGGCAGGAGCTTATTGAATATGACAGCAAAACACTGCAGTATAACCTGTTGAGGCGATCTCAGCATTGGACCTGTTTTAACAGAATGCGCCATCAAGCATAACTCAATGATGGACCCAAAAGAGGTAAGGTGTTTCACAGAAGGGTTACAGAGTGGTGAATATGACAGGATGATGACCATGAACAATAAGGATATACTGCTTCAGTGTCTTTCTCAGGAGACTGAGGAAAAGAAACTTGTGCACCAAGAGCTAATGGCATACAGTTTAGTATCACACTTACTCAGAAGCTGTGGTCAATTAAACAATAGTGTGAATGAATGAAAACTGTAGAGCAAGCTTGATTTTTTGAAAGAAATGTTATCTGCAAGGACTAAACAAATCACAATCCCTCATAATAAATTAAATAATACATAAAATATACATGAATTTCACTACCAACAAATTGCACAATGTTTACATTTATTATACAATGTTCTTACATGTTTCAGCCATCCATTTTGGGGATCTGCTAGTTTGATCAACATGTACAGCATATATGGTAACCTGTCATAGATGATTGGCAGAATATATATATATATATATAAAATAAGACTGCAGTGATGCCACTGTGTAAATCTCCAATATATAAACAGGCAGACATAATATTAATTTTCCTACTCAAATAAATGCTTATACAGAAACAACAATTGATAACACATTTCTGGATAGAAGTAAAAATGAAAACTTTACTACTGAACCATATTGTAACGGATTATCTGATCGTGACGCTCATATGCTAACACTCTGTATCCCCTCACATTAATCTTTTAAACCTGGATTGGCTAGAACTGGTAGGAAGTCCGATGACTCCTCTATAAGTGAATTTAAAATGAATTTAAGTTATGAAAACTGGGAAAATGTTTTTGATTCCACTAGTGATAATGATGTAAATGTTATATTTAATAATTTCTTGAATATGTATTTAAGGATATTTTATTGTAGTTCTCCTCTACATACATCTCTGGTCAGAAATAAGTGTAAAGGGTGGCTCACGAAAGGTATATTAATTTCATGTAGACAAAAAAGATTTGTATCTACTTTGTAGGACGTCTAATAACATTGTCTTGAAAATTTTTTATAAAAATACTGTAAAATTTTAACTAGCACTATTCAGTTAGCAAAGAAATTACATTACAATGAATTAATATCTCAATCAGAAAAATAAAACAAAAACAGCCTGGAGTATAATTAAATCTTTAACTAATAAACGACCAAATAGTAGTGAGGAACCTATGTTGAACATTGAAGGAAAACTAATTAAAAATCCTCAGCTTCTTGCAGAAACCTTCAATAATTACTTCTCTAACATTGTTGAAGAATCAGTCATTAAAATAATTAAACAAGACAACAATGACCTCAGTAAACATTCTTACATGCAGTACTTAGTCAATGCATTTCAGCAACCTTTTTCACCAATAAAACTGAAGTCAGTAACTGAAAGTGAAATTTATGAAATAAATAAAAGTCTGAAACGGAAAATATCTTATGGGTATGACGAAGTACCGTCATGGATTGTAAAACTGAGTATGCCATTTATTTCATCTCCATTAATTTATATCTGTAATAAGATGTTATCCACAGGTACATTTCCTACTCGGCCAAAATTTTCTCAAGTATTTCCACTATTTAAAAAGGGTAACAAAACTGAGATGTCTGATTACAGGCCGATATCCCTATTAACATTTTTCTCTAAAATCTTTGAAAAAGGTATTTATAACAGACTACTTCAACATACTAAAGAAAATAATATAATTGTCACGGATCAATATGGATTTAAAAATAACAGCTCAACTGAACTGGCTATATTTAAATTAACAAATCAAATTCTATCACATATTAATAATAAATCCTCAGTCTGTGGTATCTTTTGCGATTTAACAAAGGCTTTTGATACTGTAAATCATGAAATTTTAATACCTACACTAGAGTATTATGGCATCATCGGTAGAACCGGTGAACTAATTAAATCCTGTTTTAAGTAATCGGTACCAGAGAGTAACAATTAAAACCTCACATGCTTCAAATTGGATTTCAGCTTGGGAATTAGTTAAGCATGGGGTGCCTCAAGGGTCTATTCTTGGACCTTTGCTGCTTTTATTTTATATAAATGATTTACCTCAATTAGTAAAAGATACTGCCTTGCCAATACTATTTCCTGACAACACAAGTTTTATAATAGCAAACTCTAATTCAATGAACATGAATCACGATCTGAAATTAGTTCTAGAAATAACACAAAAATGTTTTAAATCAAATATAATGCTATTAAATTATGATAATACCACCTTTATGCAGTTTTCTTCAAACAACAGTTACCGATCTACAGTTAACACACAATCTACTGATTGCAAAATCAAATTAATTCCATAAAATTTGTAGGTATTATAACAGAATCCTCATTAACATGGAAAAGAACATATTGATCATATAAATTCAAAGCTAAATTCATTAGGTTACATACTTCATTCCCTCAGATGTCTTATCATTGAAAATTATAAAACAGATTTATATTTCTTATGTTCACTCCGTATTAAATTATGGTATCATATTCTGGGGTAACTTGTCATATAATAGAACTATTTTCATAACACAAAAAAGAATTGTAAGAATTATCATGAAAGCCAAAGCAAGGGATTCCTCTTGGGCAATGTTCAGTAAACTTGGAATTTTAACTCTTTATTCTCAATATATTTTCTCAATTCTTATGTTTGTTGTAAAGCATAAGGATATATTTACATTTAACGCTGAACTGCATAAAATAAATACCCGCCACAAATTGGATATACATGTTCCTTCAGCGAACTTAACCGAAGTTCAAAAAGGAATTTATTATTCAGGTATCACATTATTCAAAAAGTTTGTTACCTTATGTACATTTCAACAACATGATTGTTGTCGACATGTACGAAATTACATATAAAAATGCTGTATTTAAATTCTGTAGTTTAATGTTCATTAGTTCTTTTAAACATGTATTTATTTATGTCAAACCCTGCATTTAAATTCTGTATTTTAATTTACTATTTATCAGTTCTTCTATACATGTATTTATGTATGTCGAGACAATTTCTATGTAATACGTTAATCTAACTTATTGACAAATTCCATATCCAAAGGACATGTACCAGTATGGATCGATGAATGTAAATAAATGAAATGAAATAAAACTGGTTTTAATAAGTTGTAGGTATTAAAAGTAATGCTCCATAACCAAACGTATGTGGTGATGGCACGTTTTCTTCTATTTAAACTGGATTGGAAAATCCAATGTTGAGGTGAATGTGAACCATAAATAAACACATGCCATCATCAAAGTTTGCTTGGATATGGAGTATTACTTTTAATAATTTTAATACCTACAACTTTTCAAGACCAGTTATTAAAAACTAAGGTGCTCTGCTACAAATCGGAAGGTCGCTGGTATGACCCCCAGATGATGTCATTGGAGTTTTTGACATATTCCTTCCAATCGCACTATGGCCCTGGGGTCGACTCAGCCACTAACAGAAATGAGTACCAGGAGCATTTCCTGGGGGTAAAGGCAACTGGTGTGTAAGGCTGACAACCTTACCACCATCCTGTACCACTGTTATGTAATCTGGGAACCTTAAGTTCCTGGAACCCTCTGGAGCCACTCCAGGCCGGGACTGCTTTACCTTTATTTTTTTTACACACACAAATATATATGTCTATAGCCTGCCAATCATCCATGGAAATTTGCCATAGATGGTGTGCACGTTGATAAAACTTGTTGCTCTATGAAGGTTGCCAAAATGTATGGCCAAAACATGTGGACTGATGCAGAGAAGACATACAGTATCAAATAAATACATAAAATCTTACCTTGACAAGTTTTAGAAGTTCCTTTTTCATTTCTAACTGTGACAGATTTCTCATCTGTGATTGTTGCTGAACATAGTCTCCCAGAAGTATCACAGAAGAAAGTGACCTCAAGAAACACTCTTTCTTTTGTTTATAGAATGGATCAAATGTTTTCATACTGGTGCTGTGGGAAAATACATCATATGAGCATTACAAATCATAAAATAAGCAGATATGTCTATTTTTAGCCTCCTTTCCATTCTAACTGAAGGAAAGTAAGTTTATGAGACCACCATATTGCCTACGTGTGCCGATGCTCCCGCTTTAAAGTGGTGAACCAGTTGACTTATTTTTATGAAATTTGCATAAATATTATGCCATTACAGATCACCCCAATGTTTCACCATTTCTTAACGTCCTATGCCCAGTAATAACAAGAAGGTGGGCACAATACTAGGACCATTTAATTTTGGGTCCTGCAATGGTGTGTGACCATGCAAATATTTATAGATTTCAGTTCAGTGGTAACAGATAATAAAATGTTCCAAATACCCATGTGGATTTGCTGTTTAGATCTGTATTTAATCACTTCACTCTAATGTAATAAAATAAATAATAGCTAAAAATTTCAAGAGATCTTCATGATCATAAATCTTTACAGGTTTTATGATTTCTTCTGAGGTCTGCTCTTTGTTTGTTACAAAATCAGCATAATGGCAAATGTATAAAACATTCTGTCTTAAGATGCCTTAAATAACAAAGTACATTATTTTTCAGATAAGAAACAAGTACAGCAATAAGAGCATTCTCTCTTGGCATGGTGCAATTTAGGGTTCCAATAGATTAATACACAGGTTCATCAAAAAGTAATGTCCCTATTTTCTGTTTCGTGCTACTTATAAGATAGATGTGTAATGTTTCAGTATAGCCTCCACCTTTGTCAACAGTCTTCCTCCATGTTTGAAGAAAAGCATGTATTTCTGCCTGCTAAGAGCTGTTCTTCCTCTGCAGCCACTGGTGCATGGAGTTTTGCAGTGCCTTGTCATCCACGTATTCATACAAGTGTCTTCATGTCACCATAGGCTGTCTTTCTGAAGGACTAAACAGGCGAAAATCTGATGGTTCAAGTTCAGGTTCAGGACTCTAGGGTGGGAATGGCAACACCGCAACCAAATTTTGTGATGGTCTCATTGGTACGGACACTTATGTGGGGCCCAGTGTTGTCACGGAGGAGCAACACTTCTGAAATTTTGCTTGTAGGATGAACTTCACAAAGTCAAGCATTGAGAGTTCTTGGTGTTTCAGTATAGTCTGAATGTTGCCCCCATAGGCAAGAAGTTCAAAAACCTTTTTCACTTCAAAAGCCTGTACCCAGGAATTTTTTTCTTCAGACAGCACCACACTCAAATTCATTCTTCTTCAGAAATGTAATGTGGTGATATTCCATCCACAGTGGCTTGGTTTCATTTTCAAAATGGAAGATTACGTTTCATCCCATATGAAAATAACAGAAAACCCTCATCTCCTGTAGTGCATGCAGGCAAAACATTTGTGGCAACTGCTTTTCTTGCCTCTTTATGGGCACCTCTCAGCATTCATGGCATACAAGGAACACAGAACTTGGAACAGCCAAGGTATCCAATAAATGGCCATTACAATGCCTTTACTGATCAACAGGATGGGATACATTTCATCTGTTGCTATTAAATGGTCACCACATACTGGTTTACCAGGTCAATCGTGTTAGGAATTACTTCAGAGCAACAGTGACCATGAAGTTCTATTCTCCTGTTTCAGCTTTTTGAATTTCCTACACATCACTGAACATGATTCATGTTCAGTTACTTCAGCACACAATGTGAGCAAATGTTCATGAATAGAAATTGGCTTCTTGCCTTCCTGAACCAAAAACTCGAACACCCATCACTGTTTTAAACATTGACCAACATCTGCCATAGCTGTGGTGCTGCCATCTGGTGAGAACAGCACAACTACTAGAAAATGATTGACACTGTCGAATGTCTTAACTGATATAGTGGTTACCTCCATTAAAAAATGACTATAATGATACACAGACTGGGTAGCACTTCTTTCTTATGTGCCTCTCATGTGTACTACACGTTTTGCTACCACAACTACTACAAAAATAATACTACAGTACTTTTAATGTATAACTATCAATTCCAGATAATATATAATTAACAGACATTACAGTCTCCTTTACACATCTGTCAATATCATGCCAGTTTGAGTTGTTACTTTCACTTTTTTTTTTTACATTATCATTTAGATCTGCAAGTAGTATTTATGTACATAAGTTCCTCACGTAGCAGCTGTATATCCTTCAATAGAAATATACTGAATTAAGTATATCTGGTGGTATAGAGGACTGAAACATAATGAAGAACCCTTTCTGTTGTGGGCCAGGATAGTATAGTTGGTATAGCCACCTGTTGTAGGCTGGACAGTCCAGGGCTCGAATCCTAGTGGGGAAGAGATCTGTACCGATCCAGACTGGCCCTTAGGCCCATCTAGCCTCCTGTAAAATGGGTACTGGGTCTCTTTCTCAGGCATAAAGTAGTTGGGGTGTAGGACTGACCACCCACCAACATTTAGTGCTGAGGTTAAAGAAAGAGTACAGCATTATCTCTACTTCTATTGGCCTTCATGGCCTGTTCTAAAGTGAAATTTACTTTTTATCCATTCTGTAATAATCAATTCGTCAGTTACTTCCATTTGTCAGTAATTTTTAATTTGTTATTCCTAAACTTCACACATGTACTGTTCATCACTGTGGATTGGCTTGTCCCTTTTCACCTCTATAGGACAGTCATGAAAACGGGCAAACAGAAAAGGCTTCAGGATCTCTTTAACAATTTTACTTAGTCTTCTTCATAATATGTTTATTCCTTTACCTCAGTTCAAATGCCTCATGTATCCTGCGGTACATGTAGCATTCAGCATAAAGCAGTGAGGTGCTGAACCACCTTGGTTCCTCACCTTCTCTTTCAGTCTCTCTTTCATAATAAGTGTTCCATGATGCGACATCTGGACCATCTGATGTAAGCATTGTAAATGGCTTATTGGTTTGCAATTCATTTTTCAATTTGGAAAATGAGCCTATCACTTCTTTCAGTTCTTCTTTTGTATACTGAAATAACAAAGAATTATTTATTTTTCACCAAGAGTTTCTTTCGGCTCAGTACAGCATTCCCTCATATATAGGGCTTACCTCACCAAAAGTGTTCACTATGTGATCCTTATCCCTTACTAAGTGGTCTATAACACTTGTTATGGTAACAGGTAGTCGAAACTGCAATGTTCGATAAGCAAAACTCCTGTAAATCAAAAGTAACTGTTATTACTTCAAACAACACTTGTTCATTTCGTCACATTAACATATTTACAAAAAAAAAAGTGACATTTACTTGTGCTTGATCAGTATAATTGATCACAGAAGTATACCAATACTGAAAGGATTACTCCTTCAAATATGAGATTAATTTAATATACTGGCCTGATTTGGTAGGGGCATGGGCCTTGTAATCAGTACCCACCCTATCTATATAAGGAACATAGGATCTCAGTTGTTTAAGGCGACTGACTGAAACCCTTTCAATGCCGCGTTTTCGGAAAATGTGTTCTGTTCGCATTTTTCCATAACAATGCATAACGTTCGTGTTAAAAAGCACGATATACTACAATTATTCAAAAACAGAATAAGGTGATGCCTTTTCCTGAGCCTGTTAGGCACCCACTGAATTCGGATGACAATCATTGGTAAGCGTGGTTCTCGTCCACGGCATGGCAATGGTTACGATCACTACAGATCACTGCTTGCGGCAAGGTATCTGTGAAGGATCGAGATAACGTCAATAATGTGGTACGCGTCACTCAAATCATTTAACACGTTCCATCAGTATATACCGAGTAAAACATTTCATAAAACAAGCACATTAATGGTATTACGACAATAAGAAATGTACAACAAATGCCACACTAATTTACGAATTAATTTACCTTCTGAATTTGGCAGAAAGCACTGCATTTGCTGGAGTGATAGCATCTATGCTGTCGTCATGAAAAGGCATTATTCCTACCGATTCCAGAAACGCTTATTACAAAACCAGTTTAAACACAGTGCTTTACTACTTCAGCTGTTGCCTATTCCCCGCTTAACATGCAGCACACACGTATCCACAGACACGTATAGCAGAAAGCCATTCGTTATTACCACACAGACTACCGAAAATACCCCGTATGGACACGAATTTCCTTACACGGCCCAGAAAATTCTTGGTCACGAAATTGTCGTCGACATGTAGCAGAAGTGATTTGTAACGTTTCCTGACTCGTTTGGTTCATATGAATTGCGACTGCTTCTTTCTTGGTCGAATAGATCCGAGATATATTATCCGTGCCATTCTGTGTTTATTTTATGTGTATGCGGTTTGGTGAGCGGCATGGTAAATGCACAAAGCTGGAGGTGCAGATTGATGAACGCACACCGATGCGGTGTAGAGCCATATTCAATTTCCCGCGGAGGAACGACCGTTAAATTCGTGTAGTCGGTGTGTATGTAGTTTTGTGCGTATGCATTGTCTTTGTTCTTTACGTTATTCTGTGTGTAAAATACTTTCAGATGCTGAACATAAATTTGTTTTTGTGCTTTTACTTTCAACTGGTTCTGTACAGGAATTGTTTATGTTTATACGTTTTTTAAAGTGTTGGGAATGGATGCTAAAACAAAGGTTGATACTGGCGAAGAGCTGTATCTGTTGAAGGAAAACATCAAGCCTCTCAAGAAAGGTCGGATGATTTGTCAGTTACGCACTGCCCTTCTAGCTCAAGATGATGAAGCAGCACATCATGAACTTCTAAAACAAAGAGAGTAAGAACGTGCATAATTACATTCCCCGTGTCTACACATGGAAGGATTTCTACTCACTTGATCCGTTTTATATTGCAGAAAATACGAAACGTTACTTCGTTCATATGAAGGTAGCGACCGTTTAGAACCATGGTATGAATACATTTTATGGGTAGAGCAGAGTTTCTTGGGAGATAGCCGGGAAGGAAATTTGTATGTGTTATTGGAGAGGTGTCTTGCATGCTTGGCAGAAGATGAAGGATACTTGCAAGACAGACGATATATTGAACTGTGGATTAAATATGTAAGTAAACTTCTAAGACATTAGTAGTTGTTTGAACCGTGTACCATACGATTCTTTCTCAGTTCTGTGAAGAAGTACGAAAATTCATGAAATGGAAAATCATTATCATCGTTATGTTTATTCTTTTTTATAAATCCAATCATAGTTACATACCATGAGGATGTGGAAATGGTCACATAACAAAGCATTCCGTAATTAAAATTAGGTACAGCATAGTTATTTTTAAATATAAAGTAATGCAAAGTCAGCACTAGTCATTATTTATCGAGATACATCACACAACCATACAGCAACAGCCAAGAATGACTTTTTATAATTCTCGACATAGTAATTATGAACTGTGGAGACAAATCAATAAAACTACCGAAACTTAAAATACAAATGGAAAACGTGTTATCTATCATAGTTCAAGAATTCCTCCAAGGTATAAAATGAATTGGAGTTAGGAAATCTTTGTAGAGCAATAGGAAAACATTCCAAATCATTTATGTTTGCTGGGAGGTGACTGAAAATCTCTGTTCCAGAGAAATTTAGTCAAATTAGAGATGGGTGGATGAAGATTGGTATTGTATGTGGTATTAAAGTCCATATTTGTTTTGTATAGATGTTTGTTATTCAATATGTATGACATAGTTAGTATGTACTGTGAACATAAAGGTAGTAGTCATCTTTTTATATAAATCTCTGCAGGAATCCCTACTTCTTGAATTTTTTATGATTCTAATAATTTTTTTTTTTTAATTCTGAATGTTTTAATGCTGGATGTGGAATTGCCCATAAAAATTATACCATAACTTATAATGGAATGTTTGTAAGAAAAATATATCATTCTTAAAGTCTGTTGGGACAATATGGATTTAACTTATCTCATTGCAAAACAGCTTAATTCAGCATTGACATTATTAAATCAATATGATATTTCCAGGACAAAGTATCTTCTATAATTAACTCCCAAAACTTTGAGAGGTGTTAGTGATGTGATGATTATTGTAGCAAACATTAATGTTATCTTTAAAATTTCTTGTTCTGAATTCTAAACAATGAGTTTTACTAAAGTTTAAAGATAATGGGTTAGTTTTAAATCATTTGTTTATATCCATAAATATTTCTTTCATTAGTACTTTAAGATGTGTATCATTAGAGCTGGCTACTATTATACTTGTATCGTCCGCAAACAAGCCAATATTAGCATCCTTAGTTGCCATCTTGGGCAAATAATTGATGTATAGAAGAAAAAGCAAAGGACCAAGAATGGAGCCTTGTGAAACCCCACTTTTAACCTCTTCCCATTTGGAGTATTTAACCTTATTGTGAGCAATGGTATTATCAATAAGTACTCGTTGAAAACTCTCATTGAGAATGATTTCATCAACAAATGAAATTTCTCAACAATCCCATAAAATTCTAATTTATCCAGTAGTATTCTATGATTTATAGAGTCAAAAGCTTTCTCCAGGTCACAAAATATACCCCCCATTGACATTTTGTTATTCATTGGAACTAGAATTTCATTTATTAATTTGAATGATGCTATTTCAGTTGAAATGTTGGGTCTGAAGCCATGTTGTTCATCTACAAGTATGTTATTCTTGTATATATGTGTGAATTGCTTACTGTTAATAAGTTCTTCAAAGACTTTGGAGAAGAAAGTTAGCAAAGATATTGGGTCTGTAATTGGAGGTGTTAAGTTTTCCTATACTTTTAAATATTAGTTTGATTATAGACAATTTTAGTCTATTGGGGAAAACTCCTGAGGAGAGGCATGCTACAAATATATGTTAAAGGGGAATTAATAAAAGGAACACTAATTTTTAGGATTTCAGTAGGGATTTCATCATAACCACAAGAGTTTTTTATTTTTTAGGGATTTAATGATGTTTTCTATGTCACCAGTTATGGTATAAAACCATTGGATGTTTGGGAGTGGATGCTTAAAGCTATTAAATAAACATTTTATATAACTAGTTTTTTTTTATGATCATTGTTACTACTCTTAACATTGTTAATGATTGAGTCTGCTACTGATATGAAGTATTTGTTAAAAGTGTCAGAGTTTCTGGCTACAGATACAGAGGTCCCGGGTTCGATCCCCAGCGCTACCAGATTTTCTGAG
>Ga0123354_10007281_pt1 | contig 16616 bp, 10 predicted proteins | sample TergutLab28metaG_2_FD_97872 | JGI IMG/M metagenome (GOLD analysis project Ga0123354, IMG submission 97872) | Labiotermes labralis P4 segment gut microbial communities from Petit-Saut dam, French Guiana - Lab288 P4 | ecosystem: Host-associated > Arthropoda: Insects > Digestive system > Gut ...
GATCAATACCTTCCACACGACTCGCACAAACCAGTCCCGATCAGGCCACGTTGCAGGGAAGTAGCTGTACCAGTATGTGAGTACTTTATTAACTAACTCCATCCATTGCATCTTCCTATTACGATTTTAACTATTCGTATTTATTATCCAAAGTTTTTAACTTATAAACTTCAACAATATTTTATACCCAGACTTTTGTAAATACGTTAATGTACTGCCACCCATTACTATCTGCAGTTAACAAACCAACACACACTGTTAGTTCATTCCAGTTAATCCTAATTTACAGTATGACCTGTACCGGAGGTTGCGATTACAGTTTTTAGTACTCATGATGATGGGTGCTGTGACACCCGAAACATGTAGAGTGACTTTACAGTGAATAAATATCTGCATACTGTTGAATCTGGTTGGATTTTTATTAATATTGTTATATAGAACTTTGTTCCTAGTGGGTTTACTGGGATTTATCATTCACCTAATCCTTCCGGCTACACTATGGCTCTGGGGTCGACTCAGCCAGTAGCAGAAATTACTATCCGGTATACCACCTGGGAGGTAAAGAGGCCGGTGCTTAGGGTTGACAACCTTACCTCCTTCACGTGCCGATTTTCTAGAAATTCTGGGAACTTCAACCCCCTAGCGCCCTCAATGTCCGTACAGCCATTAGTTTACCTCTTATGTAGGAGATCTACGCTTATTATATAGCAGAGAGGACGGCCGGGGTCAATTTCCGTTGGAATAAGGAAGTCAAACCTTTGTTACCTAGTCAAGAACGGCCATAGCCCCTGTGCAGCTTCTTACAAAGTGTGTAATTTGGTTTTTTTTTTCGAAGTTAAAGTTCACGGAACATAAAGGTAATCACACGGGTACCGCTGGCTCCGACGTTAAGAATGCGTGGGGTTAAACCTCCACTTTCAGTTAGCATTTTAGTGATCTTGTACTTTAATTTAGCACGCAACAAGTATCCTTAATATTCGTATATATCTTACATTGTCACATTAATATACGGTTTGATTAACCTTTTGGCGCCGGAATTATTTTTTTTAATTTCAGCACATCCTGTATATAAAATGTGAATAATACAGGAACCAAATACGTTACAATTATGAAACAAACTGCGTTTTGAAGATAAAAAAAGGAGAGTACATACCATGTTTAAAATATTCAGTACCTATATTTGTTGAATACATATATAAAATGCAACTTTAGAGGTTAGCGTTGCGGTACGACCACTGTAGTTGACATTAGGCGTCAAAATGTTAAATAAGGCTATCAAAATATTAAGCCCTTAATGTCTAACAAACTTCTTCAGAGGTGCTGAGACAGTCTGAACTTTCTTTACACTTGATAATTTTCCAACCACCCACTATATTTCTTTTAGAGCGACGTCTGTTAAATTCATCTTCCACGTTTCTCTGGGGCAGCCACCACGACCGCACGTTTTTATGGTCTCTGTGCACGCTTGTAAACTCGACGCTGTTATTCACGAACACCCTAAAAAACACATAAAATTAAGTTGAACCAATTTAATACGTTTTTCCAGATTTATAGTTAATTCTGTATTTTTCTTGTATGTTAAATTAGTGTAAACATATTTCATGTCATTTTCTGTGGAATATGCCAGCTTTTATTAGCGTGGAAATTTGTCGAGTTTTATCAAAACCGGAAGGACTTCTCAGCAAAATTTTGGGAAGCAATGTTCAGCGTGCTAAAATGGCTGTTCTTCAAACCCTTTTTAATTTCTCAGCGTGAAGTAATGTGAATTTGTAAGGCACATGCTAAACTAACATTACCATGAGGTTCGTCATCCCCCTTGTGTTATATGAAATAACTAATGTGGAGTGCGTTTACTCGTCTACCACAACTACAATTATTGGTAGAATATAAAGTATTTTCTACATAAGGTAAAACTACTATGAAATAATTAATGTAGAGTGTGTGTACTCGTCTAACACAATTATATTTATTGGTAGAATATTAAGTATTTTCTACATGAGGTACAACTACATGTTTCGGCGGTTGATAATGACCATCTTCAGGAGTACATGAAATACTTATTAAGCAGTTATACAGAACATACATGGGGTGTTTATATTGGGTAGGGAGGGGGTAAAGTGGGCACGAGATCTCATATCTGTCAGAAAGGTTGGGCGGTGTGGGTTACATGAGTGGTCCATGCTGTTACCAACCTATGTCTAAGTTTATTATAGTTAAATCTATGGTTGGTATCATATTATGTCTACGTGTGCTGTGTAATTACACCAAAGTATAAAATATACAATGTACAATAATATGTAGCATCTGTGACTATAATCTTAGATTTATTAATTTACTCTAGGTGTTAGCAGTATCTTACTCTTTTACATAAATCAGACTACTATCTCAATAAGCTCATTTGTACAAATTCATATGTGGAGTTATAATTCTCTTTATCGTGTCGTATTCTCATACAATATTCGTAAGTAGAATCGAGAATAAAACAAATACAATGAGATAAGAATACAATAAAATAAAATGAAGTCAAATGTAAAATAAAATAAATTGTAACAATTAACACTACTCCCCTTAATTTCGTTAAGCTGCACTACAAGTGTGTGTTAAAGGCGCAGGGCCTTAGCTAGTTCATAGAAAATATTCTACAATCTGCGTGTGACTACGGTGGTGATGAAGAATTCCTTAAGTCTATAAATGAGTGCCACAAGAGAGTTAGAAATTTTAAGTCCTTTCTTAAAGAAACAAGACAGGAGATATAAGTATAACGTAATATCCAGGCGCGTGCAAGTAACCATTTTTGCCGTGGATAACCAATAAGAATTACATATCCTGAGTGTGTGTTTGCAGCCTTACGTAACCAGCATGAAAAGCGCATGGGCCCTAGTGTCATCTGTGACTATCCGGCTGTACTACATTTCTCCATGTTATCTCATAAACAGTACGACTTTAGGAACAAAGTTTATGAACATAAAATATTTGGTTTGAATTTATCCATAACTTTAGTATGAAATGTTTCTCATTCTGAGAAGAATTCTGCGAGATATTATCATAATTGTATATTGGTCTTTATGTAAGGTATCCGCTATTCTTGTCATATTTTAATGAAACTAGAATTTTCTCGACAGATTTTCGAAAAAATAATTAAGTAGCAAATTTCCTAAAAATCCTCCAGTGGGAGCTCAGTTGTTCCATGCGGACGGATAGACATACAGATACGACGAAGCAAATTGTCGCTTTTCGCAATTTTGCGAAACGGCCTAAAAAGGGGAACTATCATTCTTAGGTGAGCTGCAGATAAGACCTTGCACAGAAAATTACAACTAATATTTTAACACCAGAATTCCGTTCGAAAGTGTCAGACGAACAGTTATGTGATGTAGGGTGCACTTGTCTTTTTTGCACGCCATGAACTTATATTGGGGGGGGGGGGGGCGAAGTTGCGCCCACGACTTTTTTTGCGCCCGTGCAATGTGCAGGTGTATTTTGAATTTCACGCCCCATTCGCTATACTCGAGAAGATAAAGCCCCCGTGCCCTTTGAGCAGGAAGTTGGGTGGGTCTAGACACTACGGAGAGAAGAAAAACCTCTTGCTCTCCTGGTAATAAAACGACGTTTTCTCGGTTGTCCAGTCCGTAGTCTACACGCTGTACCGATGACGTCATCCAGTCTGCAGTCTAGACGCTGTACCCGTCATGTCCTTCAGCCTGTTGTCGAGACGCTATACCGATTATATCATCCAGGCTCCCCAAACTTAAGGAGTTTTGCTTGGCATATATAAGGTTATATAATATCACACTTCACAGGTCCGTATCTTTTATGTGAGCTGAAATCTTAGACCTTGATGTGTTATTGCCTTTGGTCAAAGAAATCTGAATTATCGTATTAGGTGATTTTCAAGGTTACACTGTGCAATTTTCCTTGAGAAGTAGCTTGATAGTCACGGTGGGGGAGCGTGATGAATAACTGGCAGTTCTGTCCCGGTATTTTCTTTCAGAGTCATGGTAAATTAACTGAACATTCTGGATGGTCAAGTTCCCGGCTGAATTACGATGCATGGATCCCCAGATACAATTCCTCAGCACCAACTACCACTCCGCGACACCCCTATTTCACTGTATTACAAACCTACTAACGTTTACACAATTAGTTTACAATGACTTTGAAGAGCGCGTTGGTGGCGAGATATAACCTTCCGATCGCACAGTATCAACTTTTGCCTGACGGTTGCAGTCATGGATCAGAAGTCGCCGAGCCTGCACTCATTCTGACAGGTATTACCAACCAGCGCATGTTGGCAGGCAGCTGTTGGTACCCACATATTCTGTTGCCTACTAGTAGCCTGTTAGCGAAATACACATAGCCTACTGTGTGTTTGCACACTTTCCTTTCTCTCATCTTCGTCCTTGTTGCACCGCTGTCTGTTGGGCACTGTACGGAGCAAAACTCCTTGCGGATTCACGAAAATTTCAGACTTTCAGGATGTAGGTTAACTTTGCGCACTCTTTTGTTTTCAGTGCAGTGTTTTACATAACTGTCTGGACTACTGGAGGAAGCAAGGCAACACCGAAGCACCAAACACCCTTTGTGGATTGCTTTGCTTTGTACGGGAGTGGCAAATGCGCGCATACAAACACTTACATGACCTTTCGTCAGCATAATTAATGAGTGGGCTTTAGTTTTATTCTCACAATAAACATACTTGTTTTGACGAAGTATCTTTAACGGAGAGTTTTGTGTCCTACCGAAGGGTAATGTTTTCTGGAAGGTAAAAAGGAATTTTATAATACCAATTAGATAAAAGTCATTAGACTTGATTAAATAAGCCTATCTGTGAAGTTATAATGTTTCTACCCATAAAAAACAGAGTGAGTCAAAATCTTTCATAGACTATCTTTTATTGGCTCCTTTCCACCTGGTTGGTTCTTATAGGCGACGGTCGAGAAACTGTAGGCGCCAGACCCTTAGCAGGATCAATGTGACGTCAGGATCACTTTGATCACTGGAAGGAAGATGTTTATTTTTAATTTGCCAACTGAAGCATCTGGTGACGTAATCAGTGACATTTACAAAATTGAAGTATGATTTTATCCAAATTATGCGTTGTAATTCGGATGATACCTCAAATAAACACCCACAGGCTCCCTTATATGTTGGGATCGGATGAAGCTGTGGAGGTAAAAATTTCCCTTTGTTGTGAGATCATAAGAAAAACACAAGCAGACTGTGCTAACAAAATACCAAACTATTTTTAATCGATACAAAAGCAGGCGGCACATGTACTTGCTGCTCCTATTTAGAGGGATAAACAGTCGGATAAATTCTGTATGAGGTTAAAAATATTAGATATTACAAACATACAACTGATTATATAAGTTCTGAGGATTTTGAGGCAGTAAAACATTTTCCTGTTAACACTCGTAATACCCATTTTCTACGCTAAACAATATCATGACAAAATCATTCTTCATGGGCTTTCTTGTCCTGCATATGATGTGTAATTTCTACTGTCGACTTCCACATTGACCCCGAAAATGGCAAGTGCGTTTTATGCCGAGTCTTTGGAACAGGTCAGGATATGACGATGACAAATTTTAGTATTCGAAGTTATATATTAGGAAAATGCGGTTACATGTTCCTATTAAATTGGTACTGGGGTTACCCTGGCCTAAGCGGTCGGGAGTTGTACTTTGCCACTCATCTCCTTATATTGCCGAAGTTAAGAATGAGTGGAGCTATACCTCTACTCACTCTATATGCTTACATGGCGTGGACAAGGAAACTTTAGCTTTTAATCTTTTTAAAATGAAACCATCTAGTGCATACTACTACTTAGTATATTTATTTCAACTTCTCTACATGTTTAATAATAATAATAATAATAATAATAATTATTATTATTAACTACAATTGGGTTGACACCCGGTGGCAGTGGTTATTTTACATGTATACAAAATATGAAATTGGTTGTTAGTAAATTTCATTCGGGAGGGCTACATGAGAAGCATGTAGTGGCAACTTGGAATCTTGGGAACCATGTCAGCATTTGCTTATAGACACAAGGAAACCAAGAAACACCTGTGTCGAGGTGAACGGTCGCAGGACCTTCCGAGTACTGACTTCTAGCCAGCAGTCCATCATCTAAAGTAAAAACAGCAGTACACACATAGTACAACAAATACACATAAGATGACAACAATACACACAAGAAAACTAACAACAATACACACAAGACAACTAACAACAATACACACAAGACAACTAACAACAATACACACAAGACAACTAACAACAATACACACAAGACAACCAACAACAATACACACAAGACAACTAACAACAATACACACAAGACATCTTACAATACAACACGTACAAAAGGTAAACAACACCAAGGTAAGAAAGTACTGTATACAGTTTCTAGTATTTTTTCCCACACACTCTGTATGGGTGGCCATACAGAGTGAAAAATACGTGTCGCATAGATACAGTAAGTTCTCCTGATGATGGGCACATAGTTGCCCGAAACATGTAGAGAAGTTGAAATAAATATACTAAGAAGTAGTGTGCGCCTAGTTGGTTTCATTTGAAAAAGGTTATACAAGGATGCACGGTCAAGAAACATAAAATTTACCTTTTAGGAGTGGTCTTCTGCGCTTTTTTCACCGGGTAGGAAAATAACTGGTTCCGGATTCGGAGGGAGTGGCTTCAGGATGACCGAATTTTGTTCAGGTGGATGCTTCAGCATCTTCTTATCACGCACAGTGTAAGAACCTAGAAGAACAACACTGGGGAAAACACCCGCAGTTAAAACCTAGAAACTCATGCCACAATGTTGGTATAATGAAGTTTAAAGGACCACGAATATTCATCCCTTATACACACATTTTCTATCAAACCAGGTGCTAATTGATTAAAATATTTCACGTTGTGTATGTCCTGTATTTGTGACACAATTACAGTAATAATTACGCTACACTGTGGACAGGTCCGATTGTTCTTAGTGCTCTTATTCCTTCTTGTGCTTCATTTGCAGTGAATATACAGGACGTACCAGGAGAACCTGTCGTACTGCGGGACAGCGTTATTCCTTTTAAATTTAATGGACATAACCAAACCTACTTATATCCAAGGTTGAACCGTTACGGACTTAAAGACGAGATAAATTTTACAGATTGAAACCTGTTGTATCCGTATTGATTATGTAATACCTGTTAAAAAGAAGACGAATTTTGTAGCTTATTAAACTTATAAGATGTACTTAATATATGATTGACATTTGGGTGGTATAAAGATATTATGCTGGACAAATTCCTACGCTTTCATAAAAATATCATTCGTGTTTCATGTAATATACATAGCACGAACTAGTCTGCATGCAGCTTTAGGCTCAAGGACTGACATCTATAGTGTACGGATATCACATCGTGCTGAACAGGTACGTGGAACCTCAAGAAGGTCATATTTTGTCGCGTCAGTATCTCCGTAACTTTTCAGTTTCGAATAGAAGTTTGTTTGGTTACATCGAGGTAAATTAACGTAAGGGAACTTTCTCCTGAAGTATACCAAATTCCTCTTGGTATTTCCTGCATAAAAACATGTACAAAAGCTTCGGTATATGTGTGTCGATTCACTGTTGTATAATCTCTGATATTAATGGGTTTTGCTTACACTTTTCGACATACTCTAATTTTGGTTAATAGGTGACTGCATGCGACGCTGTACTTAAAGATCCATATGCTTTCTGCGCGTATTTCTGTAGCCCAAATATTTATGGGAGCGAAAAAGTTTTGAGCAGCTCTCGTTCTACAAAATATAATGTAATTTTTACGTCAGTTATAATTTTTCCATGCGTCTTTTCGTTTTCGATATTCTTACACAAATATAAACGAGTGAAACATTTTCACATCTCAGCGCACATTTTCGGCATTTGAAAATTTTGGACAGTTGTGATTTCGTGATATCGATCAACACAGACTTCTGGGACATGGTACCGTGTAATTTTAAGTAATGATACCAGGGCCTTTGAGAAAGTAGATTCCTTCTTCAGGTCAGTCACACATATGAAAGAAATGTACTTTCCAAGCTCAGTCCCAGGAAATACAACAAACGAGCAGATTATTTTCACTGTCACATGTAGCTTTGCTTAACCTTCCCGTTTTAAAAATTGTTGTGGCATTTGATTTGGCACAGCAGTGCTGAAACTGAGTCACACTAAGTATTTACCAGTCGATACGGCGTAAGAAACCAGAATGTTTGAATTGTATTGATTTTTTTTATCAGAGGTCATTTTTGTTCCTTTGAAATACGGTATTCTCAGAACCAGAAGTGAATTCTGATACCGGCTGGTTCTCCCTTCCGCTTAAAAAGGTTTGTAACCTCATACAGAACGAATGTTAAAACAGTTCTTGCTCTTTGGCTTATACGGTACCACCGCGTTTTCTGCTAAGAGTCTCTTACGTACGGATAAAGCAGAACGTAATAAGGTTTATGGTTTCGTGGTAATCTCCTACTGCTTTTCCATACCTAATTTAATGGCACTTACTTACCTTAATGGCTTATAGGCCTATGATGTCCCATGTGTATGGGTAATACATTATTGCTATATTTTGTGTTTTTTAAAGAGAGTCCAATATATTGATTAGGCTGTATGCTGTCCATAGTACATGAATGAATATGAATATAATCCAATACAAATACCACGTGGAATGCTTTGGAAACGAACACGTGCACTGACGGAATGTAGCCGACGACTCACCGCCTGAGCTGTGAAATGTCCCTCATTGTGGACTACGTAATGAGAAGCACATTAAAAAAGTTGGCGACTTACGTTAAATTACTCTTCCTGCATTCGGTAAAGGAAAGGATTGAGGGACATCAGTAACTACCGTAGTCGAGTTAGCCTAACGCCTTTCGTAGAATCGATTCATGGGTTTCGCAGATGTAAAGCTGTGCGCTATTAGTGACAGTCTGTAGAGAAGGTGAATATTTTGAGGCTGTACATTTAGGTATTAATGTGGATCATCAGTAAATGAAAACACATGTACAAAATAGCCTGATTCTCATATTACTTCTTCCAAGTAATGAAACATTTGAAGCGATGAGCGTATCTAGCCGAGCAGTAACCAGCTGAATTGAGCTGGAAATAGTTCTAGAATATTCTGAAATTTCGGTATTCAAAAGGACTTCCTACACATTCACTTGACTCTCCCTTCACAAATCCTCCTGCTATATTTCTTGATATAATTACGATGCGTGTCTACAGAGAGCGTTGCTCGTAAAAAGTCTTGTGATTTAATCAAAATGACCGCAAATTCTCAATGTAATATTTAATTGCGTGCATGTCTCCAAGCTCTTGGTTGTCCGTCCTCGCTCTGAACTGGCAAAACTTTTTGAAATAAATTTGAGATTTCGGCTCACGAAAAATTGTAAAAATTACGTAGTGACGATATTGAAGTTTAAGTTATTCACCATAAAGATCTGCTAATGTTACGGAACAAAGATGAATGAAATGGAAGAGAAAGGAAGCATGAAAAGAGAGAGAGGAAATATTGTTAAAATTGAGTTTCGAGAAGTATGTTATAAAAATGCGAACTGGTTCAAATTTCTGGAGCTTTAAGTTACCTCAATAATATTTAAAAGTTTAAGTAGTCTGAGAAAAAAACCACTGCATCTTTTTTACAAAGACAATGTTGTTTATGTAAACAATTTACTCTTATTACAGAAGTGTTACGAAACAAGTATGTCTACCCTGCGTTAAAGAATGTGTTCATGTGGTCGCCACAGTGCTTTAGAGAGATGAACTGTTGCAGGGTAAGGAATTTCATGTTCTGTAATTACGTGAGATATGTTGATACAATCAGAGTAACCGGGTTGTCAGGCCGTTACATGGTTGATCTTCCCAGGGGTGAATGTGAAGGCAAGATACTGATCTGTCGGTGATGGACACGTACCTATTAATCTCATAAGGTTTGTCATCCCCGTTGTGTTTTATAATAAACTATAATGGAGTAAATTTACTAACACAACTATATGGTGGAGAGATATATATTATATTATTTATTACATAGAGAACAACTACATGTTTCGGCGCTAGATAATGGCCATCTTCAGGTTGTATATGAAAAACGTAGAAAGTAGTTATACAAACATATATATATATATATATGGGCTACTTATATGGGGAAGGAGGTGTGGGGGGGGGGTAAATTGGGCACGAGATCTCGTATTTGTCAGAACAGTTGGGACGTGTGGGATGCATAGAAGGTTCATGCTGTTACCAAGCTATATCTAGGGCCTGATAAAAATACACAAACCAGAACAACCCATCCGCCCAGTAGTGAACTGGCTCAATGTCCCAGCATATAAGTTATCAAAACTATTCACAAGGAAAGTGAACCAATTAGCCCCTTTACCCCACTCCTTCAACATAAAGAACGCCCAAGACCTACCGAAGGACCTTAGTCACACCCCCATGCTCCCACACTACAACCTAGCCTCACTTGACATCACCAACTTACACTCCAGCATCTCAGTAAAAGAGACCAAAATGATCTTCGTCAACATCCTGACACAAAACCTAATTGCCCCCCAAAAACAACAGGAACTACTCAGATGGTTTGACATCATTGCAAATCAAAACTACTTTACACAAGGAAACCAGATCGTGCTCCAGCATGATGGAGTCGGTATGGGAGCACCGTCCTCAGGCCTAATTGCGGAGATATTTCTACAACATATCGAACACTCTTACATCACAAAATTGACAGAAAAACATAGGATCATAAACTACTGCAGGTATGTAGATGACATCCTAAAAATATTCCATCCCAACCACGCTGACATACAGGAGATCATAAATGACTTTAATTCCCTTCACCCCAAGCTTCGTTTCACGGCAGAAACAGAGGACGACTTCACATTAAACTACCTAGACCTACCAATACGCAGAAAACCCACAGGCTTGAGAACCGCTATCTTCAGAAAACCAAAATTCACAGACACCATCATACCGTTCGCCTTCAACCACTCTATACAGCACAAATATGCTACCGTTAGATACCTGTACAACAGACTCGACTCCTATAACCTACAGGAAAGAGAATATCAACAAGAACTGAACATAATACATAACATCCTTCACAATAACTCCTTCCCAATAAAAACCACATAAACCCCCCAACCCCCAACCCAGACAAACCTACAAACCACACCACACAAAAATGGGCCAATTTTACAGACATCGGCAAGGAAATTACATACATCACAAACTTCTTTAAAAGAACGGACCTCAAGATCACTTTCCGTACCACAAACACGCTAGCCAACCTAATCATCCACAAAGACCGAGCACCCGACAAATACTCCCTCTCAGGGGTATACGAACTAACTTGCCCTGACTGTCAGAAAACGTATGTCGAACAAACAAAGAACACAAGACCGCTTGGCGAAACCACAGCACCACCTCCAATTTTGCACTACACCTTATAGAAGAAACCCACTCATTTGGGCCCATGCACCAGATCATGGATATAGTACACTACCACAAAAAAGGAGAATATCTAAACACAATAGAAAGATTCCATATCCATACTGAATCCGCCAGAAACAATCACCTCAATGACCCCAGACGATACATCCCAATGCCATCTTTGACACCCTCTGTAAGACAGTCCGACCGACCGACCGATCGACCATTAGAACCCTACAACTTTCCGCCCCCCCCTCAACCCCGACTATAAACCCTTCCCCAAACATCTAACAATAGGACAAGGCCATAACAGCAAACCTCCTCCCTAATAGCCACAGGACTACTACAACGAACACAGAGCCCAACACGAAACTTGAAGACACTCCGCGCTTATTCATAGTCACCGACATACACAGTTGGACTCACACCCGACCACGCTAGAGGTGACAACCAAACCAAGCCTACCAGACCAGCACACGGCCTTGTCACACGGGTGGGTCTTGAGGCCTTCCACGAAGGCCTCAAGACCTCACGTAGACTGCAGAATAGTGTAGAATGGTGGAAGGCCTCAAGACCTCACGTAGACTGCAGAATAGTGTAGAATGTGTATAACCAAGGCCCTGCGCCCTTAACGTAACCAGTCTTACAGCCCGACGAAAATGAAAAGAGAAGGGGTTAAAAAACCTACACCTTATTTACTTATTTTTTTCGCATTCTACATCTACTTCATTATACATAGTTTGTTTTCGTTTTGGTTTTTTAGTCTTGTGTTTTGCGTCCTGTATTCTCGTTTTGTTGTTTTCTTGATTTCTTGGTTTTTGTTTTTGCTTTCTGCCATTTTCTTTAATTGGCTGATTTACTCACTAACATGATGAAAAAAAAAGAACATAGTAATAAGAATTATATACTCGTTATAGAAACTGTACAGAAGAAACTATTGTGACATTAGCCTGCTCTATATATGATTAATAAGAAAACTGTTATTATCTAGAGTAAAATTTTAGAAAATTATAGCCACAGACGCTACATATTATAGCGCATTGTACATTAGACCTTTGTATAATTAAGCAACACAATTAGACACAGGATTATGTCTACCATAGATTTATCTATAATAAGCCTAGACATAGCTTGGTAACAGCATGAACACTCCATGCATCCCACATGTCCCAACTGTTCTGACAAATACGAGAACTCGTGCCCACTTTATCCCCCCCCCCCACCTCCATCACCATATAAGTAACCCATATATATATATATATATATATATATATATTTGTATAACTACTTTCTAAGTGTTTCTTATACAACCTGAAGATGGCCATTATCTAGCGCCGAAACATGTAGTTGTTCTCTATGTAATAAATAATATAATATATATATCTCCACCAAAAAGTTGTATTAGACAGTAAATTTACTCCATTATAGCCTATTGATATGTTAGAAAACTTTTATTTTTAGTAGCCTTGAGTTTTATTGATAAATTATAACATAGGAATTTATCTCATTGTAAGTGCACATGACCAATTCACATTTCCTCGGATGTGCGCACTTTTGTTCTCACAACTCACTACGAACAGCAGGCTCATTAACACCTTCAAACGCCATTGTATATTCTTCACCCTCTTTAACATTTAAAATTTATGCATTTTGAGCCCGCTGTGTAACTGCATTTTCTGTGATTACCAAAACAAAATAATCAAGATTCGGTGTTTTCTGTTTGGTGGGAACTATATTTTTAAATATTATCTTGATAAACACGGCATTTCTTTGCTCACTGGTGACACTACTGTAAATTCCTTATAATTACTCTCACTTGTGCTTAGGGCTCTTCAAACACATCCACTTTCCCAACATCCAGGGACTTAAATTTGTAGGAGTCAAATTTTTAAGAATTCTTGGGCGGATACGTCAGATTTCCATAAAGGATTTGGCCCGCACTATGATATAACAAAATACATAGGTATCTTTTTTTGCCGGACGTTTTTCATCTGTTATGAAGTAATTTTAGCGCAGGTCAGGCATTCAGTGTACTCAGTCGACCCACAAGAGAGGTGTTTCTCTTACACTGATTCACAACTAGCGTATGACAATTCACGGCTGGAGGACACGTGCTGTGTTTTTAACAGCCGTTAGGGCAGGGGATCGCTGTTGCTGCTGGAGTGGAAATGATTGGGAAATTACATTATGCAAATTACAGAAAATGTCATGACACATAAATTTGCTGAAGTGAAGATTGTGGATCCTATACGTATTTTTAACATATCTACCCTTTCCTTGCTTTAAGCTGGTTTTTAAGTAAGGTAATGGAAAAAGTTCCGTGTAATCTTAATTTAAAGTTGAAGAAGTTTTAGAAAAAATTGTCATTGTCGTCTGTCTGCAATGCGGGCTAGACCCAAATCGCATCAAAATCCACTGCTTAATTTTGAACATATTACATGAAGATACACCGATATAACCTTAATTTCTTAGTATTTGAGGACACAGAGATACAGTCTGACGTTGATATTTCGTGAGAATACATACACAGACATAACCTGACTTTCATATTACGTGAGGACACACGCATGAAGTTCTTTTCATATTACATGAGGACACAGATAAAATATTCCTTGTACATCATATGACGACACACATATACAATGTAACATTGTTATTACGTGAGAATATACAGACATAACCTTACTCTCATATTATGTGAGACCACACAGGTATGACCTTATTTTCACTAAATCTGAGGACACACAGGTAAAATGTAACATTGATATTAGGTGAGAACTCCCCGGCATGACTTGGTTGTCATATTATGTGAGGCTACACAGACATGAACTTATTTTCACATAACATGAGGACGCACACATGTAACATTCCTTTTACATTACATGAGGACACACAACAACCCTGCTTTTAGAGCACATTCTATACAAAGACATGGGGCTTTGTTATACGCTTGTAATTTGATAATGAACACGTAATAAATTGTCAATGTACTTATTCAAAAAATGGACATTGTACGAAATTTGCTGGGAGTGCCATTTAAACTACAACTCTTGTAGTAGAATTACCAAACTTCTAGTGTGTGGATCCTTTTTTTTTTTCAAGTGGAGTTGGCGTCTTTAAGTAACGAGACTTGAAACGGATTGGCTTGATTTTTTCTGCAGGAGGGAAAACAGTGAAGAGTGTTCCTACTTTTGCAACCGAAAACACGTGCTGGTCACAGCTAGTGTATTCAAACACTTATTAATTCTTTTCGAAATATTCGAGGACTTTTCGCTCGCTCTTCACTCTGACATTACGTTTTTCACTAAGCCGATGTCATTAAAGAAGGACAATCAAAATATGTTACATGAGACAGATATCTATAGATGACAGAAAGGAAGTTTTTTAGTTTCACTGTTGCAGTTGAAATTCTTCTGTTACCTCCTTATGATAAAAATAAAATTGCAGGCAGAAAATATTAAGTGTGATTCAGTGACCATGAGATGCATCTCGGTAAATCGCCCAGTCACAAGACCGTTAAGAAAATATATAATTTCAAATGCAGATTGAGGAGGAGCTGTGTCATTTTGGAAGTACACAACACCTCATTCATTCGAAGGCATATTTTCCAAAAGCTGTGGCAGTTCTTTCTGCAAAAATCGTAGGAATATCTCTCCTGAAGACATCCTTCGAAGACTAAGGTAACAATTGACTGATAATCTACAACTGCACATCACATACTGACACTGAAACTTATTTGAATGTACTTTTCACACTGGCTTGAGGATTCTTAAGTGACCGCACATGAGAAATGTATGTATTATTGATACCGTCGTTATTAAATTGCACTTATTCAATAAATATGCTGTAACGATGCAACCGGCGATTGCCATTGAGTCAGGTGCAAAGTGGAACTCTAAGAGAACATTGCCAGTTTAGAGGTATTGCGCTCGATGCACGTGATATGGGTACATGTTATCGGCATGCCCTCTTCTGCATACTCTTTTGAGAAAAATCAGTGTCTTGTAATTCTTCGCGTAGTGTACATGTGGACTACACTCTAACACTGAACAGTGTTTGCTTCTTCGTCGAAATCTCGATTAACTTCACGGTCAGCTGTAACGTGAACGTCAGTAATTATACCGGTATCCTGGCATGTCTCGTAAAGTAGAGTAAATAATTTTCGGGTTAGTACTGTGCTTTTCGGAGATGGTCGCTGTTATTCGGCTGCGGTGTGAACTCCATTACCGTGACAAAAAGCTTAAACATAAGCCACATCCGCGTACTTTTAGATTGAACATGTAAAAGGAAATTTGACCGCAACCGATACACCGATAGCAGAGTAACAACCGAACTACTCGTACTTTAGAGTATGCTGCTTGTACCTCCTCCACATTATGAACTTACAGTCATAGGTGAGGGAACATTCTCCTAAACTGCAACGACCGACATCTTACATGTCCGAAATGGTAACAAGGAAGGCGGGTAAGTTCAAAAGCTAGTCCTGAGTTCGTTTATATTTGTCGCCATTTGGTGTTAGAAACGAAGCTGCTGCCAGTCGTGTAGTGTACAATGGGCTCCATGAATTTCGCTCGCTTTTCGCAGGAGTGTGTTTATGAGAATTGAAAAAAAATTCTTATCACCGTAATAATTGATAACAGGACACATACTAATAGAAAAGTTTATGATCAGAAGAGTCTAGAAAATCATCTCCTACAGTTATGTCCATCACCGTGACTCACTGTGTATGATGTAATTAACAGTAACAATTTCTTTTGTAAACGTGTATTGTTATTAATTATTATTATTGTTATAAATATTAACATGTCATCGAACCAAATTTTCAGCTGCTTACATCTAGCAGGGCAATAATTTTTTTTTTACGGAGAACCGACATTGAACATAGAAAACTCTCTAAGATTCTGAGTGGGAGCACCGAACAACGCTGGAGACCGAAAGGGTTGAAAAAATTTCAAATCATTGTAAACGTTAGTAACACGTAGTGTTGTGCAAAGTGAGACAAAATGTCTCGTAACATGCTAAATTTCAGGTACTCTAACGCCTCACTTTAAATATAACCCACGTGGGGGGGGGGGGGGGGGGGGGTTTTTAAAAGAAAAAGGCAATTTACGCTAAGGGGCGCCCCTTGCTAAAGGGGGGGGAAAAAAAAGGA
>Ga0123354_10007283_pt1 | contig 16616 bp, 8 predicted proteins | sample TergutLab28metaG_2_FD_97872 | JGI IMG/M metagenome (GOLD analysis project Ga0123354, IMG submission 97872) | Labiotermes labralis P4 segment gut microbial communities from Petit-Saut dam, French Guiana - Lab288 P4 | ecosystem: Host-associated > Arthropoda: Insects > Digestive system > Gut ...
AAATCCTTTGTTAAAATTTGATGGACAGTAAACCTGTTCAAATTTAACTCACTACTGATCATTCTCAACGTCAATCGACGATCTGACCTCACAAGAGACCTCACTCTTTCCACATTGTCGTCCATTTTTGAGGTTGAATGTCTTCCCGCACGAGTTTCGTCTTCCACTTGTTCTCGGCCTTCTAAAAAGGACTTGTGCCATCTGAACACTTATACCCTGGATGGGGAATATTCTCCATAAGCCCTCTGTAACTTTTCATAAGTCACAGTAGCGGATCTGCCAAGCTTTACACAAAATTTGATGGCACAACTTTGCTCAAACTTTTGCCGGTCCATTTTCATAACGCACCTCACAAGCACTACTTCACTTCAGACGCTCTCAACAATCACGTAGCAACTGTAGCAAGTTCAAACTTGTATTGAGTCTACGGCAGCGGTTAACCTAACTGCCAAGTGAAGGGGGAGGCAGCAGCATTGTCGGTCCATGCACAGCATTGCCAGTCTCATTACTTTTCTACCAAACCACGTATGTATACAGTCAGTAAAGAAACACGCATCGGTTGTCCGGGAAGAGACTTTTAAGCATATCACAATACGGGAAACAAGGGTAAGATCTGCGTGCAAAATAAAGCCCGAGAAAGTGACGATAAAATGCAAAGGAGAAACATCGAATGTTTTAGAAACTGACAACTTAATAACGAGAATCCCTCATAAAGGTATGTGCTAACAACACAGACTTTGGTTGTTCTACAGCCAAACATACATAAACACGATGCAAGCAACAATTCACTGACACAAATTAACTCATCGTCTGTATGCACACCACAGGCAGTTCTGCTGTAGCAAGACAGTCGCTTTCTTGTCAGGCCTCGTGTCGCAGACAATCGCTCAATAAAAATAGGATCAGATCAGAAAAAATTTGGCCCGTCGTCCAACCTTGTATCTTCACACCGGTCTCTGAAGTCGCTTACAGCCAACACGCGTGTGCGAAATTTAGCATTATACAAACAGGATTCGCCTACTCATCAATCGCGTGTTAGTCGTGTCAACGGAAGGCACGCAACAGCGGAACTGACTGTACCCTGCGATTCCAGCAACCCGCATATGTAGCACAAACACAGCAATTCTGTACTAATAAGCCCCAGCTCCTTTCCAAAATAAAGGTCTACAATTACAAACACACTAGTTCAAAATCTTCAAGCAGGAATTCCTGATAAGATAAAGCAATCCCATTACAGGTATGGACAGGCCCTGAGGGTTCCAAAAGGTTGAGGTTCCCACATTTCAAAACAATCGGCACATGAAGGTGGTAAAGCTGTCAGCCCTACGCACCGGCCGCCTTTATCCCCAGGAAATATTCCTGGTATTCATTTCAGTTAGAGGGTGAGTCAACCCCAAGGCCAAGGTGCCGCCGGAAGGATTATGTCAATGAAAAATTCCAATGACACCATCGGGAATCGAACCCGCGACCTTCCGGCTTGTAGCGCAGTGCCTCAAACAACTGCGCCACCGCGTGCCCCATCTTTCACAGAATTGTAATTCTTAAAATGACCAAGTTTTGAAATTGTTAGTCTTGTGGAAGGCTCAGGTAAAATATGCCTTTCGTGTTGGAGGCTCGGCTAAAAATTAAGGTCTACACTGTCTTTGCACCTAGCGCACATCCTCACATGTCCGATAACACTTCAAAATTATGCATGACTTCAGGCTTCTGCAGCCCAAGGAGTCTTCTTGGACTGCTTGACCCTTGAAGATGGGGCCGATAGGTTGTCCCGAAATGTCGGTAAATAACTACCAATCTATCCTGCGTAGCATACCAGAAGAGCGAAAATCTCACTTCAAAATTAACCTGCAATGACCAAACGTCAGCCGAACCAATGACTTTCGATCTCGCCGGCTGCTGCTGACGTAGGCCTCATGCCTGCATATTCTGCCGACATGCCAAGTGCATTTAACTCGCAATAACGATCGCTAAAGATACGATATTTAGTACCTCTTCGAGGCTTCGACGCACACAACCCGGCGCGTGCCACATTACTGCCATTACATCACATGCCACACACCCGTGTGGGAGGGACATACTCATCCCAGGAATATTCATACTGGAAATTCTTCCCATTCTTGGCAAAGGAAGAATTCTACAAAGATGCAGGCAACATAAAGTAAGCCGTAAACCCTTCCTGCATGCATAATTAACAAATTACTGCATGGATCGTGAGACTCCTACAGTCATCCAGCTACACAGAGTCGATAAATGTCCCGTCTTGTATGGAAATCGGAAGTTCTTTACAATGTGTCTGCCAATGTTCCTCGCCCAGGGATGCACAAATGTTCCAAGAATCTAGCAGCCACCTCAAAATTCTAGCGCCCAAACGGTGAGAATAATCAAATTCCATACTGAGAACCCACATATCCTGGGCACCACTGTAAAAAATTTAGTCGGTACGGCGAGCTGGTGCCTGGGATTTGTGCACCTCTGCCCTCACCCCTAAATTCAGTCATTCTTACGATGTATTTCTTTTTTAAGACCTGTTTAAATATCCGCTTCGTTCCCACCACTGCCTACCTATCTTCGTTTCCAGCTTTATACAATTATGCAACCACTACTGATCTCTCCACCTGCCTATGATCAGCCTAATAATTAATCACGCCATATAATTTGCTACGTGTCTTTGCGCTTCAGACTTCAACAGTGAAGTTCACGGCATTAAATGGGCGTTACGCGATACAGTTTCTATACGAACAATTTAAAACTTTTACTTTGCGATAACCACAGATCAGAATGGCCAGGGTTCCAGTCCAGAAACAGACAATGGGAACTCATTCTGTACTATCAGAACCGGAACTGTTCACTGGCCCGCTCAGTTTTCCATCCAATGGCAATGAGACGCAATTACTGTTCACACACGGTGTTAAGGTCTTGTGGGGTGTTCAGCTGCGTCCTGGGCAAGCAGATCCCGACCCTCAAGGTCAGGTCAAGCACTCCAAGAAGACCACCGGCGCGGGATACGCCGGAAACTATTCACCAACGACATGGTGTAGCATTTTAGTAGACTTCAGACTTCAGCAACACTGCTGTAAGAACCTCAAGTATAGGCCTAATCATCTACTATGCTTGAAACTGTATGAAATTTTTGGGTCCATTGCCCAGCTGTAGTTTGAGGACGGAACTCTCAAGCAGTTTTTTTTTAAGCAACTGCGCAGTTATTAAACCTAAGCACCCATCACATTCTCCGTGTCCGGAACGTCATAATGAAACATCTGAATTTTGGACGAAAGTGGACACACATAACGCCTAAATTCATCCCTATTTATTTAGGTATTTATTTGCTAACATTTATTACCTTCTGCTTGATTTTACATCACCGTCAACTGCTCAGATTACGTAGGGTGGAACGATAAGATTCCTGAGTAACGAACTAGAAATGAGCGCTGTTTGCCTAATTTACCACTCGAGCCTCAAATTTCCTGAAGGAACTGAAGAAAACCACAAAACTCAAGATAGCCAGTTTGACGACAGGAATTTAAATACGGGACCACCTATTTTACGTGCATTTCTTTCTTAGGTGCGTTTTTTTTTTTTTTATTGAGACGACGACGGCCAAATACAGAAGTGGGCCCCATAAGCGCAGCAGCACAAGCATGAAAAATGTGTATTATTTCACACAGCACCAGAAGTCACAACTTGCAGAGCTTCTCGCCTTTACCACCGGGAAGCACTACCACGGCCCATGGGATTAATTGCCGGCTTTTCACTGCAGCAGTCTGTGTTAAATTCCGTGGCAGTCCAAGTGGCATTTATGAACAAACTGGCTCTGGGGGAGGTTTCTTTTCCAGCACCACAGTTTTCCCCGTCATTTATCACTCCACCCGTGTTCCATACACATTTATCACAAGGTGATGGTACAATGAGCCCATGTGTGTTCGCAGTATCCTTGCACTAGTCTCGGTGTACTTCTACGTGAAGCAATGAAAAATGGCGAACGTCTGATACAGAGATCGGCATGATTGATCGTCTGATACAGAGATCGGCATGATTGATGTTAGCACTACGGACGAAAGCACTTTAAACACTTCTTAACATCATCGACATAATCGATCTTGGTACTACAGAAGTCAAACCTTTCGTTTCTAGTATCGATCATCGCTGTCAATTCGGGTCGCACATTTACGACATTACAACCGTTAATGCGCTGCTCTTAATTTATCAATAGCCCTTTTCCTACCAACTTTTCACGTACCCTTTACAATGCACAGAAAAACCTCAGCAGCTTCACATGCGTGCAGTGCATATATTGCATAAACTGAACACACAAAAGAGACGCAGTGTCTGCCTTGTCTGCAGAAATTCAGCACTGAAAAACCAGCTAAATTACGCCGGGCGAATACAGCAAACTTTAGTTTCGTTATCAGTCCAGTATAAGCCCTACCAGGGCTACTGCCTCTGCTACCACCACCAACGTCACCGCCGCCGCTCCCATCACCACCACCATCACTACTACTACTACTACTATTGCGCAACATAATCATCAATTCGTACTTTACTTATTCCACAACAGTTTGCCATACAGAAGGTTAGTACCTGTTATGACAAACAGACTGTTACCTGATACTTCACCACTTCGATTTGGGACATTCTTCGCCATGAGGAAGCACAAGTGAAATAAATGGCAGTTCTCTGTACCTTGATCTGTGTCGTGTGTTTATATATTTTTATAAGCAACTCTCTGTGTGGGCAATACAGAAACGCGTAGGACAATTACGCATGCAAATTAATAAACTATGGTAAGAACATGGACGAGCGAACCTCGTCAAAGGAGCGGGAGCAAACTGATTTACATGTACGTCGGAACACGGCCATTAAAATAAGTGACGGGCACGTCACTATAACACCATTCTACATACGGACAGTAGGTATATGACGTCAACGGAATGTCACCGCTGTGGGCACAACCGAGATGTTCATGAGTTCGTGTTACTGCCGTGCCTGTCCCTCTGCAGTACGTACCTACGCTTACATTTATGTACTTACGCAAGAACTTACGTAACACACACGTGCTGGCTCCGTTCACCAAAAGCCAGCACAAATTATATTCGCGAAATATTTCTCCACAACAGATATCGCGCCTACCAACGCCCTTGTAATTGCCGCGCACCACACCATGACACGAGGTGACAGACAAAATGCTACCTCTTGTAGGCTATTATTTAATACGTACTGCTCAAGTTTGCTGCTGGACGTCGATAGAAAATAAAGAACAGAGAGCGGGAATTTAAGATCTCAGGCATCCGCCATGCGCTAAGTTAAGGCCTTCGAAGTTCTGGGATCTTACGCCGCGTAACGTCCCAGAATAGCGAAAGCCAGAGAGGAAATTAATATCAGCGAAAAGACTCGAAGATTTATCCACTCGTCAGCCTTAATTTCTTACTTCTCAGAGATAACGGTCGCAGAATGGGTTAGTTCGGCCTTATGTTTATGTTTATATATATATATATATATATATATATATACACACACACACAAACAAACAAACAAACAATTTCCTTTTAATGGCGCTATACACTCTCAGTTAAACTGAGCGATTTTACTGTATGACGTCATACCTGCCGGAAAAACTGAGTAAACTGCGCAGTTTTGACAGGCAATAGCGCAGGCCTCAGAACCGTCCTTTCCAGTCGTCTTTCACACAGATAACTGCGCTGTTCACTCAGGGAATCCCACAGTTTCTTCAGTTTAACTGCCGATATCACGACGTCACACGCACAAGAAGAAACACAGAACTGACAAAAAAACTGACAAGCCTGATGGAAAACCTGTGCTGTGCTAGAGAACATTCAGTTCAGTTTTTCGTGAAGTATTTTTTTTTACACAGCTAAACTGCACAGTTTAAGTTAGGGTGTATGAGACCCTTAAGGCGCGTTCGAATCACTGCGGAGTTCATGTGAAGCTTCCGCCGCGAAGTAGATGAGAACTGCGCTCTTCTGAGTTATTACGCAGCGAGTAGTGATAATTTCTTACCGACGTTTCGGGACAACCTGACGGTGCCGAAACATCGGTAATTACCACTACTCGCTGCGTAATAGCACAGAGAAGAGCAGTTCTCACTGCGGAGCTCTTTTTAAAACTGCTCCGTTTACTCCTCCGAATGCATATAACCGAAGAATTGCTCAACACATTTTCATGAAATTCGATATTGGAGCACTTTACGAAAAAGCGTCGATTCCTTTCAGTTTTCATTAAGATCGGGAAAATTTAATGAACACTTTACAAAACGACCTACACACTTTTCGGCACAGGAACGCTCGTTTCCATGCAATGAAGAGACGCAGTTTCTATCATGCTCCGGACCCACACGCAAGTTACGATAACACAATTAAGATTTTAGGCCTGTATCATTAAAATTCCGTGCGCCAACAATGGAAATCCGGTGCGTCACTAACTTGCGTTTCCCGTATCCGTACAAAGACGCTACAGTCGAGTTCTTCCTCTCTATAAGAACCCAGCGCTCTTTGTAGCAAAGTACCTTAGTACAATTTAGATGCATCCTATTCTGTTTAACCGAAGTTTTGCTGTTCGGCCTATCTTCCACCGGGAAAACGATACCTTAGTATGTCCACGTCAAGGTCCTCAGCCAAGACGGTAAATCCATTACTGTAAGCACAATTCACATTATACTTATAACGTATCCGTACTACAGCCGAGGATATATTTGGTACGCAAGAATGGCTAAAGGAATCGAGAGGTACCTGCTAGGCCGAAGCGCTCCATCCATAGCGTTTTGCTTGGTTGGTGGTTGGGTACACGTTTTAATAAACCCATGTGATACAAACTTGGATATAACCTTCAATCACACACTGGCAGCCGAGGGCACATCCACCATTTCTTCGTATGTGATCTTACAGGACTTAATGCTGACCCCTACAACCGCATAATGGAGCTCTGCCTCATAACAGGCAAGCTCTATTAGTCTGCGGATCAGGAAAGTGCAAAATCATTATAATGTACGATATCGTAGTCGAGTACAGCTGCTACTTGGACTAGAAGTGAACACACATAACACGAAGGTAATCAAGCGTCGAGGATTGTGGTTCAGCGACTGCGTACTGCTCGCAATTCCTCACCGCCATTAAACCACATAACGCCAGGCCCTACATCGTGGTACGGAAGCTTTGGAATGAATGAACCTTGACTTAAAACTGTTGCCTTCCATACGGCCAATTTATACACTAGAGTTTTGGTTTTTAACACAGGATAAACGACTAACAAACACCATGTGTTGCCAACTGCGTGACATTTGGGAAGGAAAATCATGAAGGCATCAAAATGTGTCTGCGGTTTACCAGACTAATTTCCAACGGCTCCTTTCCCGGGGCTAACTGTGACCTGAACGTGATACTTTACAACCTCCTAACCGTGCATTTTATATAACGGCGCTTAAGCACCGATGGCTCTTACGGTATTTATCTGATAAGAATATGTGGTAGTTTTAATAAAAGTCTACGGAACAAAACATTATGAACACGCAAAGGATAATGTAAGTCAAATGCAAATGGCACGATATTTCTCAGCACATGACATCATTACTGTAATTAGCTAAGGGCGGTAATACACAGTCTTTTGGATCGGATAAGCACAGCAGTAATAAACTAAGTAAGGAAAGGACGGAATGGAAGAAAATCAATGAGAAGGCTAAAACCCACAGTGAGTTGTAACGCCAACAAAAGAAGAATAAGAAGCGCAGCAGTAATGATTCTGGCTGGTATTTAACACTATAAAGGTAGAGTGTCTAACACTTTACAAATTAATTTACAATACACAGAGCATGAGAAACAGGTGAAATGCATACTGGGTTTTGGTGGGGAGACTTAAGGGGAAGGGAACACTTAAAGACCTAAGAGTAGATAGAAGGATAAAATCAACTAGGATGGGAAGGCACTGATCTGCCTTATGAAAGGGACAGTTTACGACCTTTGTGAATACGGTAATGAACCTTCGATAATGCGTGGAATTTCTTGACTAGCTAGGGACCTGTCAGTTTCTCAGGATGGAATCTTCCATGGACTACTACTAGAAGTAGTAGTAGCAAATAGTATTAGTAGTAACAGCAGTAATGATGGCGGTGGTGGTAGTATGTACAGGGTTTTCATTACACGATGTTGCGGAAGCCGGGTGCACGCGATGAACTACTCTAGGCCGCCTCGCTGTTACAAGCATATTCGCAGCATCTAAGTTTTCAAATTACTTTTCTCTCTTTAGTGTACACATTCTGTTGTAAATTCATAAAATTAAAGAAAAAAACAAAGACCGTCGTTCAAAATTAAAATCTTTTCTATCCAAATTTTTATGAGGTCGGAAAGAGCACTGATTTGTTTGATGGTTTCCAGGCTACGACGACCTGTTCTTCTGATAAGAGTGGTATTAAGGGTGAAGACGAGTATGTAGCACTGATGGAATGAAAGTGACAGGCGAACACCGAAATACTTGGAGCAGTGCCATGATTTAAAACCCCATATACAAAGATTCAGTGAGTCCCCACACAGAACAGTGTGCTTACATTAGAAAGACCAACCGATGAATGATACATAGGGAAACAGTGGCTGTTTATTGTGAGAAACATACGAAAAACATACATGCCATCCTCCATTTAATACCCCCATAATACATGAAGACGAGTAGACCTACAAATTCTCATCTCCTTATTAAAAAAAATTATATCTGTCCCTGTTACTTCCTCTCTCTCATGTTCAGTGTTCCCATAACCCTTTCTCTAACAGTCCCCATGTAGACCTATATTATTCCCTTAGGACGAAAGACCACCAAGCTAAATACACATAACAAATACCAAGTTTTGAAGTCTACAATTTGAGACTGGAAAGAGAGAGGGAACGAAATAAAGAACTAAATTAGCAGGCCTTCTGAGAATTGTTACCTTCTAACTTACTTGTAAATATAATTTTGATTTGTTGCCTGCAGATTGGTAGGGGGTTACAAGATGGGGAAAAAACGAAGGGCAATGTACGTACAACTCAATATTAAGGCGCATTCGCGTTACCATTGTTGCAGTGGAAAAACAGTAAGTATTACATATTTTGAGTGTGTTTCTGTAGCCTCAGTTATCCAGCATCCGAAGCGCACGCGCCATATTATACGGCCCATATTTTTACACATTATCTCGCAATTGGCACGATTTCGGAGGAAAAAAAAGTCAATGAATATAAAACGTGTGTTCCTATTTTCTCTACAACTTTTGTCTGAAATATTTCTCATTCCAAGAAGGATTCAGCTAGATATTACCATAAATATACATATGTATTAATGTAGAGTCCTCGTTATTCCTTTCAGATATTAATGGAACTTGAATTTTCTAGGCAGATCCCCCCCCCAAAAAAAACATAACTATCACGAAACTCCGTCCAGTGGAAGCCAATCTGTTCCATACGACCGGACAGACAGACAGACACACATGACGAAGCTAATAATAAATTTTTGCAATTTTGTGGAAGTGCCTAAAAAACTAATCATTCTGGGGGGCAGTTATTCATTTGGTCTAAATAACTGTTGTGTTACCCTGCAGTAGGTCTGTTTAATAGCTCAGTCTCTGACGTAAAATTTCAAATGTCCGAATAAAAAATATTTGTAACATGTGACGGGATTTCTAGAAGATAACGTGTTTTGTCCATATGCATAGGCACGTTCGTCCACCACAATCAAACGAAGACTGGCACTAGTCTATACAGCACAAAACTTTACTTCATATTTCAGAGAGAACACGGTTTGTGTCCGTATTTTAGACCAACCAGTTAATGTGTATGGGTATACTCGGTAATTGTAATGTAAAATAAACTAAACTCAAATCAATTGCGAGTAAAAGTTCAGGGATTCTTAGAGTCGCCACTGGCCTTTAAAGGGTCTCATAGCCTACTGACCTGATTAAAATCTAAAAGTATACATAATGTATTCGCCGAATGTTCATTCGGGTACCAGTCTGTTCTGAAGGGTACAAATGAATGAAATTTTCGTAATGTCGTAGGCACTCCAATGGTTTTTAAAATAAATTTAAAAAAAATGCTTTCAACGACTGTACACATCTCGGGCAGACCTCTGTATTTTTACACCACGAGGAACAAATTCGTGGTCCAACCGCCGTCTGAATATACGAGCTGTCACTTGGAATGCAGCCAGTGGACAAACCCAAGTCGCGATTTTTTCGGCTCCTTTCGAGAGTTGTGGTCGGCTGCTTTCTGCGCTACACCGAGCCCAGCTCAAGTTTTGGAACAGTCTGGGGATCAAGTTAATCTGACGAACAGCGTCGCTACTGCCAACATAGTTCACGTCAGCATATACTCTATACACATCAACTGACAGATAACTTCACAACTGAATACAAGAAAACAGTGGCACGTTATTGGAACAAAAATACGATAGAAATGTCAGTTTTATCATAATTAACTAATTTAGGTCTAGATCCGATTGGTTTGTTCCAGTGCCATTCTGTATTTGCTGAAACCTCCTTTTTCTGTTGATCATCCAATATCGGCTTCACTGTGCCCAATCAGCAGCTACCCTCTACATAACCGATAAGTACAGAATACTGACAATCTCCGACCACAGATCACGATGGAAATCAGAAACGGATTACACTACTACTACTACTACTACTACTACTACTACTATTTTATGGCTTGACAGTCTTAGTGGGTCTAGGCCTCCTTGTCGAGGTTTCGAGATCACACTCAGACACAACACACTCGGCAGGACTCCTCTGGACTAGTGACCAGTCCGACGCAGAGACTTCTACATGACAACACACTACACTCATAAAAGACAGACATCCATGTCCCCAGCGGGATTCGAACCCGCAATTCTAGCAAGCGAGCGGTCGCAAACCCAAGTCTTAGACCGCGCGGCCACCGGCATCGGTATTGTTATTACTGCTACTATGTAATACTACTCGTGCTATAGAATAATAATAAGCCTATGAGTCGGGGTTGACTCAAATATACATTTTAACACCTGTTTCTGTGACCGTCCGCGTGATCCGTATATCTCCTGAAAGTGGTAATGAACTTCCACTGTTGCGACGCCCTGCACATGCTAATATCCAAAAACACTGCGTTACTTTAACATATGACCTGCGTACTCTGACGTCTGATCAGGTTTCCAGTGAGGCAGCCATCTTTCAACTAACTGTACGGCGTTACGAATGCATTGGGCGTTCTCTCGTAGCTATATGGCGACCTAGACGAACTGCACGTGTCCGATACGTGGTAAAATCCGCGGTCGGGTAATACGAATTCACGTTACCTTTTTTAAAAATTTCTTTCCGCTTTCTGGTGAACCGAAATAAGTTACTAAACTGTAGGTGCCACAGTAGACAGCCTTCGGACGGGAAAGTATTGCAGGTGAACGCCGCTGAAGCGAAAAATAAGTCAAATGACAGTAACTGAACCAAGAAAATTCCCACCAGTGTAAGAAAAAAAAAAGATTACTTAAAGGTAACTGAATGACGAAATTAACCAAGGGGGGGGGGGGCGACGACGACGACACATGAACAGAGGCATTAAGAACAAGTATGAAAATCACTGCCTGGTAACGCGTGACTATAAAACTTTCACAGATCAAGTTAATATTATTCTTCAGTTACCACCTTCACAGCAAAACCGTTGGCGCGGCCGCCATATTGATTTTTACATTTGTAAAATACGTTCCATAGGAACTGAATTATTTACAAAAGACCATCACTATACACAATTTCAGACAACTCGCTTGAAGACATTACTCATACTATTAATCACAGAACGTTAATAAACGCAGCAATGTTTTCAGTGGCAAGACTCTAATGACGTTTGTATCCGTATTAAAACACAGATGGACAGACACAGGTTGCTAGCAGAATCTTAAAACGTGATCAGAGAACTGAAAAAAAGACAAAGGATGAAGCCTATTTTTTAGTATATACGATATATCAATCCTTTATAAGTCACGACGGCATGGCGCGTCCTCAGGTTGCGGATGGAGGAACGGCCTCCAATATGGAGGGTAGATGCGAATATATTGAATAAGTAGTCACGGAAAGCCGTCAAGGGGTGGTCCTCCAGCTTGGGGGCTGGGCGAGGTGCTAACAATTTCTCGCCGTAAAAACGTATCATTTTACGGACCATTCACACCGAAAGCGTGGGACCAGGAGGGATCCTTCGGTGCGACCTGAGATGAACCTTCGTGTTCCATAATATGTGGGGAATTTCTTCACTAGCTGAGAAATGGTTAGCTTCTCAAGGACTCCGTTCCAGGGAGTAAGTAAGTAAAATAATATCAATGCCAAAATGATGGGTAAGCGAAAACTTTATGCACTTGGCAGTGTACGCTTAATACAGGGATACTGGCACACAAATGAACATTCTGCGCGTAGAATTATAATACGAGTGATCTAATGGCATCTCCCTGCCCTTCTCTATATATCAATTAAAAAATGTCATGGCGGTAAGTTCATTATTACAAACTTGACAATACAGACTACATGTTTATGGGACCTGAAGGTTCGTCACTATGTTCACAAAACCCGCTGTAACGACTTATCATGCTCACACGCCTTACTTATCACAACAAACTTTGTTCAAGCGATAATGCTCCCGACTTGGATGCGACGACAAATGCCGTGTTCCATTCTTTGTTAGGACACCAACTAAGTCTGCTTTTCTTTGTGGTTTTCCCCGAGTCCTTACACAATTACCTTAAACTATATCACGACCGCTTCCTTACCCATCCTTTATAATTCACAATCATCTGACCATTCAAAGCTGCATAACTGCAGTTACTGACGGCGCCATTAAATAAAACACAAGCTGCAAACACAACGGAGCAGACTCCTTCCTGAGAAGCTAACAGGTCTCCAGCTAGTCAAGAAATTCCCAGCACTTTATGGAACCCTTAGTCCCATTCCCGCATCCACAAGCGCATGCCACCTGTCCCTGTCTTGAGTAAAGGAATAATTTAAATCCCAGGCCTTGTGATATGTTTCGTAATGTCGGAGGTTTTCACCGTGAGGAGCTGTTAACAAGTCACCCAACCCCTAAGCTGGAGTACCATCCTTTGTCGGCTTTACGCGACTGCCTATTCAACACATTCGCAGCTACTCTTCATATCTTCAGGCCTTTCTTCAATCCGCAACCTGAGCACGCGCCATGCCGTAGTAACAGGGACCCACTTATCACAAAATAAAACACAAATAAATAAATGAATAAATATTCACTAACCACTGAGCAGTGTATACGAAAAAAGTACACAAACAAATCTAACTATACCTTACTACATCTCAAATTGTTTGGTACACACTGACGAAAACTGAAATCCCCAGTAGTCATTTTAATATTAGGACACAAGGTTCCAGCAGCCTGCCCAGAAGTATTTCACGACTGCCTCACACGCAAGAGGACCGGTTTTATGTCTCCAGACACAACAAGCAACATGTCCAAATCTGCAATTAATTCTACGTGTACAACACTCTTCTCTCGAAACAGGGCGGTCGTACCGAACAAGCCTGCTGCTACGGCATTATTAGGTTAGACGCGCCTGTCAAGTCTGCTCGCTAAAGGAACTGTGATCTCCTGTATCTAACGTGTCATTATTCCAAGCCAAGGTATCGTAACCCAACACGTTCAACTAAAGTTACATGATCTATTGGCCCACAGATAATTTATTCACATAAACATATCCGCTAATCTGGCGTAAAACTCTTCCTTTAATTAAACGTGGGGCAGCTGGTGGGTTTCCAAATTATACTTGCGCATCTATTCTGCTGTTAAAACACAGTCAGTCATTTCTTGCCCAACATCCGCAAGTGAACTTTGTGTCTATTTGTTTCTTTCTCCTTAATCGCTTTCTATTAACACTGCAGCTGTCAACTTCCGTAATGCGGGCCGATCCCTCGTCCAGACGAGTCCTACCCGGCCTGTGTGTGTGTGTGTGTGTGTGTCACAGAGTGCAATCAGGTGCAAGAATAGCACCCCACACCTCCAAGGAGTAGGGAGAAGAGGTCAGACCCACAAAGAAACAAAGAAAGAATTTCCGCGATACAGATAAATTGCACTGATTTCATTCTCACAAAATTCACCTACAAGATTTCATCGTACAGACACGTTTACGGTAACAAAAAAGAACAACCAAGAACCTGAACAAGTAAAATTTCAGTGTCACATGCAAACGCAGACTCAGCAGTTGGCAGCTTAATGTAGTATCGGAAATAATCACAAACTGCAAATAATGGAATATAAAACTACAGAGTGAAGTAAAGACTATACTTACACGACGAAAAGCTTTGCATAAAACCACAACCAGCCTATATTCAACATAAAGTGCGGACACTTACTTCCAAGTATGAATGAACAGCAGGCCCACTTCAATGAAGTCAGTTTAAATCTAAATTCTTTCTGGCAAACTCTATGCTCTGTGCCTTATATAAGAGAACGAGATAAAAATATTACAAACGCTTCGTAGCCAATTTAATGAACAGATTGTAGACGAATATGAATGAAATGGATTCAGTGGAAATATTATTGCACACTGTGCATATCTGGTCTTATTCATTTCTTCGTTATTATCCTAAGGCACAGCTAGAGGAGAGGAAATATTTGATTTATGCTAATTGTAGCACACATCACTAGCATAACTACGAATATGCCGAGCTCTGCTTTCGCATTAGCTCTTTTACATGTTCCATAAAATATATTTCATCATATATTACCATTCACTGAAACGATTTGGGCGCTTCTTTGAGCAACATCAGGGTGTCATACAAGAATACAAACAATAAACAAACAGTGGCACAAAATGTATAATTAAAACCACCCGATGTTACAGTTAATATCTTAAGTGAGCTTTGTGGTCATAAAATGTCAAATTATGTTAGCGTTGAAAACAAAAGGGGGTGTGTTTATGTTGCTTCTTAGCTGTGTACGGCTGACACACACTCTGCTAGTTCAGTAAGGATGTGTACCGTAGAGATCACTTAATACTAGTTTGAAGCGACAGTAATATGTGTATGAACAGCAATATATGATAAAACATATTTACTCATGCGCATTTGTTGGTTTGTTACATAGCGTTAATTATCTCTGACAGCGTCGTTTCCTGGAAGGAAAGGTAGAGGTTGTACCAGACATAAAATTTCCCGTGTCTGCCACTGCTTCAAGGACACGTTGTACAGTTCGTACTGCTGAAGCTCGCCCTAGCGACACAGTTTTGGAATTATAAGGAAAGGCGAGATTGCAAATAATAAAGGCCGCAAAATTCAGTAATTCTGGTGATAAAAATACAGGCAACTGACTAATACACTTACTGTAGTAATGGGAAAGAAATTACAGATAATAAGTGGCTGATAAAAACAGTGACTAAAAGTACAACATTAAAACTGTACCAGTTAAAGGTAAAGTTCACCCTACAACAGGCCACGAATGCCCAGAGGAAGAGTAGAGGTATAGCTTTACTCTTTCTTTAATCTCGGGCTACATGGGAGTGGGTGGACAACGCCACGCCTCGGCCGACTTATCCCCGGGAATGATCCGATACCCATTCTATAGGAGGCTGGGTGGACCCCAGAACCGGTCTGGACAGGTGTGGAAAATCTCGCCCCCACCGGGAATCGATCCCCGGAATGTCCAGCCTGTAGCAAGTACATGCCAGAATACCTATGGGAGAAGGTACAGCTCCACTCATTCTTCGTTCCCTGCTTAGCTACAATGTCAGTTACACCTAGCCCTTGTTGCGTTCCTGAAAAAGTGGGGGTAAATAAATTAGAAATACGGGAATAGCCAAAGGGCGTTAAACCGAAAATTAGAAAGCGCAAATGCGAAGAAGTGTAAATGGGCAAGGTGCGTTAAATCAAAAAGGCGTAGAGCAAGGAGTGGGGGGTACTAATACTACATGCCGAAATGACAGTGACCAGGGAAAACCACAGAACTCAGTAAATAATTTTTTTAATGTCCCTTCGTTCACCGTAAATCTCACATGCACGACCAGGGACGAAGCCGGGAATCCAAGGTAAGAAACGGTCAACTAAACTCCTAGACATTAGAATTATTTTCGTCATAAACGAAAAATAAAAATAGGAGGAACAAGCAAAGAACAAGATATCTAGATAGATAACAGGATAATAAACAAGTGGGTTAAGCCAGCGGTAATGCATCCTACGCATTCCAGCAAATATGCGGTTCCATTATCGGTCGAGAATCTTAGGTCTTATAGCGATTACCCGCTGTCCAATGTCACCGCAGCAACTTAAACCAGGCCACGGCTACAAACTTATTGTGGTTATCTGCAGTCCATTATCAACACACCTTAAAACAGGCCACGCCAAAGTAGTTATGGTGGCTTAAACATCTCAGTCTAGCGCAGCCCACGACCAGTTATTTATTGTGGTTATCCTCAGTCCAGGAACAACACAGCACCTTAAAGCACTCCGCGGCTACTTACTGTAGTCATCCACAGTCCACTGTCAACAGAGCGCCCTAAAGCACTCTACGGCACCTACTGTAGTTATCCACAGTCCACTGTCAACATAGCGCCCTAAAGCACTCTACGGCACCTACTGTAATTATCCACAGTCCACTGTCAACATAGCGCCC
>Ga0123354_10007284_pt1 | contig 16614 bp, 7 predicted proteins | sample TergutLab28metaG_2_FD_97872 | JGI IMG/M metagenome (GOLD analysis project Ga0123354, IMG submission 97872) | Labiotermes labralis P4 segment gut microbial communities from Petit-Saut dam, French Guiana - Lab288 P4 | ecosystem: Host-associated > Arthropoda: Insects > Digestive system > Gut ...
TCATAACTCCGTAACCGTCCAAAATCGGACACATGTTTATATGAACTTTTTTGATCACAAAGACCTAGGAAATCACCTCCTGTAGTTATGCCCTAAAGTCGTGAAACACCCTGTATACATATACATACAAAAAACACTGAAGTACATGGATGTTGCATTATCAGAATTTCAATCCACTTGGAAAGTAAAACTTGTGATAGTTTGAGAATCATGTTTTCCCTGAGTAGATTGTTGTTTAGTGTTGTTTGATAAAGTTGTTGCAGTTTTAAATTTCTTATGCACAGTAGAACAGCTTCTATTGTAATAAGATAGAATATTTTGTTGTCTTCAGTTTAAAATGCTGTCTCATTGGTTGAATCTTGGTATTATTGTATGCATACATGTCACCTGTAGTTTTATGTAACTATTCTGTTTAATGACCCTTTCAACTGCTAAAGCTCTGTAGTGTTGGTGATAGATGAATGAATGAGTATAAAACAGTGATGGAGTGATATTGGTGCAGAAAAACTGAAGTACTTGGAGGAAAACCTGTCCCAATGCCATATTATGCACTGCAAGTCTTGCATTGACTGGCCTGGGATTGAACCCCAACCTCGGTGGTGAGAGGCCAGTGGCAAACTGCCTTAGTTACGTCATGGCCACTATTTGCAGTTGGCTTTGTTGATATTTATAATGAAATAATATGTTGTAATGGTGGGCTGGGTAGCTCAATCGGTATAGCGACTGACTACAGGCTGGATGGTCCAGGATCGAATATTGTTAGGGACGATATTTTCCGCCAGTTCAGACCGGCCCTGGGGCCCACCCAGCCTCCTGTACAATGGGTACTGGGTCTTTCCCGGGGGTAAAGTGCGGCCGGGGCCTGCTGCTGACCACTCACCCCCTTCTAGTGCTGCGGTCATGGAAGAGTAGAGCTATACCTCTACCCACCCTCTGGGCCACAGCGGGCCTGTAATGGGATCACTTCACCTTTTTTATATGTTGTAATGATTCTTGACTTCAGTTGTGTTATTATTTTAAGAAAATTTTACAGTCATGTGTACAGCATGCCACAATTACTGTAGTGCTGAAACTTCATAATTTCAGTTGCTGACTGTACATGTATGATGATACATTCTTACTGACATCTTGCTTTCCGCTATGAGTGAAACTGGACGTGTCCAAATTAGTATTGCTTAAATTCTGCACTTTTCTTCTGAATTTCTTGAGAAATTATTGCTGTTTGTCTGATTTTTATATTATTTTTATTCTGCAAATATTTCTTGTTTATCTTTGTGACTGTAATCATTTCTTTACTTTTAGACTCAGTTTTTAATGACAAGTGTTACATTATTTTAAACATTCCAGCGTTCTAGACATTTGTCATCATCTTCATGTAACCCATGTACTCAGATTATTTCCTGTACATTTCTTATTTTTATCTAGTTGTATTAAGCTTTAAAAGGGCATTTTATTATAGTCTAGCAAATTTGAAATGGCCCAGTGCATCACTCTATGGTCAGACCTTTGGTTAAGATGGCAGGTAGTGCAGTGACTGTCTGTGCACCAGTGTGCTGTTGAACTGGGGTCCACACATTTTAGTTCAATGTGTAACAGTTAATATTTTTACTTGCCATATTAAAGGTACAGAAAATCTTTTCCATCACAGCACAGAGAAATGCCACGCATAACAAACACATTGTTGATTGCACGTTTCAGTTCTGCTGGTGCAATTTAAGACACTACAAACAGGTGTTTGTAGAGTATATATGTTATTCATCACTGGGAAGTTTTTGTCACAGAAAACAAAATGGGCCAAATAATCCTAGTTGTACCTGTATCTTTACACACACCAAGATTAACAGAATTTAATAGCACTTAGTGGATTATGTGTAATTTTTTGTAGAAGAGTGTTTTTTTTATTGTCTTTCTATTTCTTTTCTTTCTTTTGTTCCTTCTTTTTTTTCTTTCTTTCATTCATTCTTTGAGAAGTCACATTCAGACTAAGCTTTATCAGTAAAATAAGTAGTGTCCAATGTGTATTTTTCTCCAGTTTGCTCCCTGCAAATTTACCGTTCACAAAATACGTAGTGTCTGTGTTGTAGAGTATGTGAACCAACCTTGTCTAATGTGGATGCAGGTACAGCAGTTTTGTTCATATTGTACCGAAGGTGCAGACATGCTCATTTTTGTTGTCCAACTGAACAAGTGATTTGCATGTAGATGTATCATTCCAAGATTTCTGTAATCCAATTGTTTCTCACTTAACATGTATCTTCTGCATGTTCTTGTACTGTCTAGAATGGAACCTGTTATCCAAAACCTTTTCACATATTTGTGACGGTTTTCTTATTTGGAACAGGCACATCAGGAAACTTTTCTGAATTCCTGATAACACTTAGTGTAGGAACTGTATTTGTTGTATCATTCAAAAACACATGAAGGCTTAATAGGACTACATATGATGTGTACAGACCTGACAGCTTCTCTGCAGTAATGAGTGTGGGAGTAAGTTGGTGAGGGGACTGGGGTGAATATGGTAAGCAGCCCAACAGGCATGACTAGCAGTTGGGGTCATATAAACTAATGACCCTTTATGTTTAGTAGTTGGCAAGTGTGCGTAATTGTGGTGCCTCTGGAAGGCTACTGGCTCAGTGATGAAGTTGATGATGGTACACGAATGTCGAGAGTGGTTACAGACATGACTTTTATCTTGGTAATTCTGTAATGTTCAGGCTGTATTATGCACAGCACACACACAGTGGTTCAAAATGTGCATCAGACTTACCTATTCAGTTACATTTGAGGTTGAGCTATTGTTGTATGGTAGTTATGTTGTAGGATGGCAAATTCTGAGTGTGCCTAATACATTTTGCAAGTTTTTTTAATGGTAGGATGTGACAAATAACAAAATCAGGGAATTTGATCACTGTTTTTTTTTTAAAGAAAGAAGCTTAAATTTAATATTCTCAAAATATAGGTGAATTAATGTGAGTCTGCTTGCATAGCTCAAAAATAAACAGAGTTGTCACTGCAGTACAATAATAATAAAAACATAACAATGTGTTCTGATGACACATAGCAAGCAGAGCATGATGCACTCTGTTTCATGATTGTTAAAACACTTATGTGTCCAGTGCCTATATGTAAAACTGATATATCACTGTGCTTTGGAAGAGCATCGATTTATGTTAATGGTGTTTATTGCAATATTTGTGAACTGCACCATTGTGTAATAGTTAAATCAGTTATGGTAGCTTATTTGTCTAGATAACTTTTAGCATGTATCAATTTTTGTAGCTCAAAATACATAACATGGTTTGCGTGTTTATGGGCAATAGCTGTGAACATAAATTTTTGTATGGAAGTTTGTTAAAAGGTATATTTAGGTTACAAGTTGGTAGAGTTTTGTATATTTCAATGCATGTGATTGCCTTGCTTATTGAACATGTAGAAATGTAATGCAAGGCTGAGGTGATGGTGATTTGTTGCGTATCGTGCTGTAGTGCATCACCACAACTGCTTTGGCTTTGCATTATGTACATTTTATATACATGTATGTTTTGTGTGGAAGAGAGATGAGTGCCTATAGTGTTTGAATGCATTCATTACATTAAAATGTACTGTAGGATGAATTTCTTGGCGATTTCCTTTTCTGTTGAGGTGTTTTTACATTTCCACATGGTACGTCATGTATACCAACTTGATGGTCAGGAACAATACTGATAATATGAAAAAGTGTGAGGTCAGATATGTGGCAAGAAATGTTATCTGAGACACACCTGTGAAAGATGTTGATAAAGACTAGGGGTCTAATTTGTGTTGAGTAATTAAGAACTTAAAGTAGTCAATGGTGTAACACTTAGTCTTTAAGCTAATATTTTAAAATGGGTAGGTTGTATAGTGACTAGGCCACAGGCTGTACAATCAGTGAATCATTATGTTCCAAGTGGGTGCAAAAGATTTTTCTGTGATTCACATCAACCAGACTGGCTTTTGGGCTCTTGCAGCTGCCCATTCAGTAGTTCTCAATCATGTGTAGAAATGTACAGTGTCACTGTGCTCATCTTGATGAGATTGCATTATGGATACATTACTGACTTTATTTGCTTGGAATGTATATGGAAATTAACTTGCAGTGCCATTCTTACATCACATAGCCACAGCCACTGTCAAAATATTGTAGTGTGGCCCACACATGTTGTGTGTTACAGTGAGCCCCATCCCATTGTTTGACACTGCTTTATATGATAATGTAACACTTATTTTTAAAGTTTTCACCAGTATATGGCATGAAAATCTTACTTTTTCGAATTTATTTTTGGATTGCTTACCAGTAATGTAATTCAGTTTTCCCATGCAAAAGCCAAAAATACTTTAATGTGAGTAAAAACTGTAAGGAAATTGTGTCATTTCAAATTTTAATCATCAGGATAGGTAGTGCACTGCAGGGTTCTGAGAAACTAATATTCTTGCTTGCATTGTTAGTGTATGTGTTTTTTGGAAGATAATACCAGTGATGTTTCAGGACGTGTTTGTGTTTGAGGACATCTCATGTAGAATACAATTCCTAAAGAACTGTAAAATGTTTTCAAGTTGTTGAATTAATTTTCCAGTCACAGGTTTTCCAGCTTCAGATATTTTCCAAAGATATTTTATGATTCTTGATATGGTATTTGATATAACATGCAGCTTTATTTTATACATTCTGGTTACTTAAAACATGTGGTGCATGAAGCAAAATGGAAGTCAAAATTTTTTTTCCATCCAAGGCCCATTTCAGTTTAGTTGTGGAGATAAACATAGTCATGGCAGATCTGCACTGTGATTCATGAATGAATTATTAGCAGCTAATCCTCATTTAATTGTGGGTTTAGTGTCCTGCCTTAAGGCAGCTTATGAAGTCAAAACTGCCACAGTATCTGCAATTCAGCTGCAAGATTGCATGCCTTGACACATGATTCTTGTTCAGAACCTACCTGAGCAGAATTTCGTGTTTTAAAGTTGTTGCAATATTGAGAGCCAGTTGGAAATGAATCAACTGACTTGTAGTAACCACTACTCTGTAGCATGATGGGAAATTATTTCTGTGCTGTTGGTATTGTATATTATTATATAGTGTTATTACTGCAGACCAGGCCTGCTGAACCTGTAGCTTGCAGGCAGCATTTTGCCAGTGGCTGTATTTCAAATGAAAAAATGTCTCAACCCTTCTACTGGAAAAGCTGAGATACACTGAAGTAATTTTGAAAACTTACAAGCTGTTTATTTATGGAGACAGACATTACATTACTGATTCATTTTGTAAAAATGTGCTAAGAATGTCGATACTCTTGCCTACTTTATGAAGTGTGATTTTATACATTTTTTCTATCATTTTCAGTATATTTTTTATTGCACACAATTTACGTCAGAATAGACAGTAAAATTATGCATATAATTGTATGTATATGTCATTTGTATGCTGAATTCCATGTTGCCTGCATGCTGATTAAATTTGCCAAAGTTGCCCACACCACTTAAAATGTTGAGCAGCCCTGCTGCAGCAAATGTGACATTATTTACATTGTGTAGACAATTATTTCACTAGCCTGACACTTGGATAGGTGAACATATTCTTTAATTCTTCAGAGTTTTTAGCACCTGCAAACACAAGGGGTTTAGAAGAAAGTGTGGTCATAGGAGCTAACTGGAACAGAGGCATGTATATGAATCAGATACAGGGTGGCACACGAAAAAGTAGCTGAGTCTTAGTGTCAGTGGTAATAAGAGTTTTATTTGTAATAAAAGAAGAAATGTTACATTATGCTGGAAAAGTTATTTTGTTGTTATTAAAGAATAATAGCCCCTGGGCATTCCAGTTGACCATGGGACTACTGTGATCATGTGACTGCAGTAGCTGCTGCTAAAACTGGGGCAGGCCTATTTTTTCATATGCCAGTCTGTATTTTATATTTGTATATATGATTTGTATAGTCAGGATATTGTGGCCTGATATTAGGATACATTTTACATAATCCAAAATGTGTGGGCACTTCGTGTTCTTTGTCTGTAAATTGCATGAGATGTGGTATAATTATGAAACTAAGTCAGGCTTATGTGCCATGAATTTGCTGTATTTTGTTCAGCCAAGAGATTAAAAATTACCAGCTTATTCCCTTTGACATATTCCTCAGACACACATATTCTTGTTGTTGAATAATCAAGATATCGTAAGAAAAAGTCGACATTGTAGTGTGTTTGTGTGTGTGTGTGTGTGTGTTTATGACTTCGTAGGTATGACCAGTGTGGATGAATGTGAAATAAGCATGTACATTATTCCTTTTTATATGCTGTTGTTTTTAAAATTGTTATGAACTTTGCATACATTGTAGTGTGACAGTAACATTTCTTGTTTATTTTGGACATGACAGTTTGGAGAATATGTAGTCATTTCTTCAGTTTCTGTATATGAATTATAGATTTGTTTTATGTTCTAAAATTTAGTAGAGTTTATGTGTGAAATATTTTGTTACAATGCTCATTTTATTCTACAAACTTCAATTTTTGTTGTTATAATTGCCAAAGGTAATGCACAATGTCTGTAAATTGTGTCATATTGCTGAGGCTGTTGTCCTTAATTAAAATTCCATAAGCATAAGTAGAAGAAAATTGAAGATTGCAGACAAACTTATAAAATGGCAAGCTGCTGAATATTTACTCTTGCATTCTGGACAGATTACCTGCTTGTGTGAATTATACAGTAAAATTAATTGTGATAGGACCTCAGTTATTTGACACAAAGGTACAGAATTCCCACCTAGAGGGAGAATGCGTAACTAACCAGTAATGGCAAACTGGTGATTGTTATTTGTGTGATATTGAGTTTTTAATTGTTATTTTTAGGAGTATTTCCATGGTTGTGATTTTGGTGCATGATAATTATTCTGCTGCACATCAGCCTTGCAGAAGTATCGCCCGTGTTAAGAATACTTCAAAAAGTATGAGACTTGTGTATCTTGTTAACGAGGTAAAGATTCCTGGTGATATAATTGCAGTTTGCTTGTAAAGATAATTTTTAAAAAATACCTCACTTTCTTGTTTTTGTTTTTCGGTAACATCTTGAGATATGCTAGTGTTTAACCATTTCATAACTGTTCTGTTAGCTACACCATTTCCTGTTTGCCAGAATTTAGATTTTCAAATTCACCGAGTAGTAAGTAAAGGCATTTCCTGATTTTTCTTTAAATAACAGATGTGATATTTTGATGGTATCTGACAGTGTGTTTTCAGAGACTGAAAATGCTACGTTACATCATGTAACAACAAGGTTGTAAATAGTGTAGTCTGTGATGTAGCACATGGACTTCACTGGCATGTTCATTACTTCCAGAATTCCAGAATTTTATATGGTGTCATGGAACATGCATGAATGTCATTCTGTTGATGCCCATAAGTAAAGTGTGGCCTTCTGTTTGCAACACTTCTTATAAAACTCCCAAATTCTCAACAGCATTATGTGCAAATCTCTTGATATCAAATTTTACCCAGATTGGATATTAAATATGGGAAGTATAGACAGAAATTAATTTACACCCCAATAAAATTGAGGCTTTCACTGTACCAATATTCACAAAACACACACTTTTTAAGTTGTTGTGGACATCTCTTATACCAAATTTCAACCAAATCAGATGAATAATGTAGAAAATACAGTTAAAATTTCATTTATGCCCATAAGTGAAAAAAGGCTTGCACTGCATTGATTTTCACAAAACTCACTTTTGTTGTTGGTATTGTGTAGGGGTTTTCTATACCAAATTTCATCCACATGTGTCACAAAATATGGAAAATTTGGGTGGAATTTCTTATATGCCCCTTGGTAAAATATGACTGTCACTGACCAAAGTATATAGGTCATTTAACATTGACTGGCAGGGAAGTTGTTACAGAGGAATCAGGAAGATGTGGAACTGATTGTGGCCTACAGTTGTGAAACTGTTTATTCAGTACTGCCATAGGGATGGGAAAAAAAAATCATAAAGATGTTAAGGCACAAATGCTTCTGTGGGATGAGATTTAAACCTTGGATCTTCCAGACATGAAGCATAACCACTGCCATGTGGTAGTACAAATTATTATTCACACTTAGTGCATGTATTAGAAGGAAGACAACAAATTGGATTAAAGGAACCAATTATAAAAGAAATTGAACAGAACCAACTTACATGGTATGGCCATGTTCAAAGAATGGCAGAAGGAAGATTACCCAAAATAGCATTGAAGTGGATGGCGAAACAAGAGAGCACGAGGAGGAGCGAAAAAAAACTGGATGGAGGGTATAAGGAAGGCCATGAACGAAAGAAAACTAAATGAAGGCCAGTGGGAAGATAGGAAGCAGTGGAGTCTAGGTGTCAGACAACGTAGAACAACGTTTTGAAACTGACATACATACATAGATACATACATACATATATGCGTACATACATACGTATGTATGTATGTATGTACATACATACATACGTACGTACATTAGAAGGAAGTGAGGGTATTTGATATGCCATGAATTTCTGAGTTCAGACATGGACAGCAGTATTTTTAGAAAATATGTGTGTCCTTGATAGATGTGTAGCATCTCAAATATATTGAAAAGGTGGCTGGATATTTTAGTAACATAATAGGTGCGGAAGTCCAAGAACCAAAATTTTTGTCGTATTTTTAGTTGTAAGTTATAGTTAATTCCTAACAAAGACTGTCTGTCCTGATATTTTTTATAGTTTTTGAGTTCCTTTGTGCTTATCCTGTGCTGTGATAATACAGGACTGCTGCTTCTGCAGTTTGAAAGTCATTAAACTCTGACAGTTCGATATTCAGAACTTCACTTGGTGCATCAAGTTCTTTACACTAATAATGGTCATAGTTGCAGGAAAGACTGTTGAATTGGTCTATTGCTACTAAATTGTTTTAAGTTACTTGAGTAGTTGAAGTATTGGTTGTATCGAATTTGATGGTGATGATAAGATGTAAAGGAACATAAATTATATCACCAGTATTCAGTTATGTGACATCACCTGCAAAAAATACTGGGATTTTGCTAACTTCTGCAAGGCTTTAAACTGTATGCAGTAACAGGGGTGCTGCACCCTTGATTTTATGACTTTTTTATACATGACATATTAACAAATAGGTAAGGTTCCTTCATTTGTTTCTTGTGTGTTATAAACATGTTGATGCACGGGTTCTTTTTTAAAAGAAACGTGTTAATGGAAATAATAGATCTGAGACTGGAGCATGCAAGAAAGCACTGGTGACCTCCAAAATTAGTAATTGGAATCAGAAAATATGGATTGAGTAATGTTATGTTTATGTAAAAATACCGAAAGCTATGAATGGCTGGTAATTGGGATATTAATTATGGAGCTTGCAATAGCAGTAAATATATATATATATATGTTTACAGTAATTGTGGAAGTGAGCTGGCAAAAATTCATTTTTAAGCCTATTTGTTCACATGTAAAAGTACATTTTGTAATGGCAGTGTCTTACATTTTGCAGTACCATAATAAAAATACAAAAATTAGTGAACTACATGTTGAATATGTCATAATTATGATTGTATACATGTGTCACTTCCTTGACATTCCTAGGCTGTGATGTACAATTATTTTGTGATCTGTTAATTATTTGACATATTTTGGTAGACTTTGTGAAATCTGATTACAGTTAATGGACAACAGGCAGACCTGTTTCCCATGTTCTATTTAAATATCTGTAACTAATTTTCCAATTTTTATTTTCACAGCACTTTGCTACATGACATGTTCCTGATATTTTAAATGAAGGAAATAAATTTGGTATGGTAATTTATGTTAACAGTATGAGGAAGCTGGGACAGGAAATTTATTTCATTAAAATCTAAAGAAGTTTGGTGGTGTGTAAATGCTACTTCATTGAAATGTGTGTTACTACAACAACGACAACAATTCAGTTTGATGTTTCATCTAAATTAAGCTGGTGAAATAACACGGTATGGAGTGCAAGTGAGTAAACAACCATAACTGCACACATCTATGTGTATCAGCTAGTTTATTACAACTTCTGCATACACAGTTAAGTGTTTACACCTATTGTTACTTATTGACTGGATGAAATTTCTCATGTTATAAAACAGGTAGGCTGGGACACATGTGTCACACATGGTGCTTAGATTAGTCTTTGAAGATTAGTTCAACATGGAGTGTTGAGAAGCATGTGAAAGTGGTAGAGTGGTTATCAAAGTAGAGAGTCAGCTTGCCTTCCATGGGAGGTACAGGTGTAGGGAAGCACTGTTTGATAGGTAAACACAGAAGTGGATACAGAAGCGGCAGAAGACAGGTTCAGTCCAGGACCAACCAGGACTGTGAGGTCATCAGGCATCATCAGTGCAGTGCAGGTAACTATTGTGAGGTGTCCACAGCCATCAACACGATAGCTGGTGCAGACAGTGGACACATCTGGGACTACAGTACAGCGCACATTGCACATGTGTTTGAAGGTACGTTCATACTAGCTCTTAGTTGTGCAGAGACTCACAGCCCACTAATGACACAAATGCCCATATCACATTTTGCCAGTAAGTAATGGAGTTGAAAGTGGTTGGTGATACCTTCATGGACCACTTCATAATGAAAGATGAAGCTAATTGCCAGCTTTGTGGCAAAGTGAGTAAACAGAATTGCAGATATTTGTCTGCTGCCAATCCATGTGACTTCATGAAAAACTGTTGCACATGAGGTCATGGTGTGGTGTAGTTTTTATGTCCAAGGCAACTTGGGCTGTACTTTTTCACAGATGACGGAGGAGGCAGGACTACAGTCAGTGCTGAGTGGTATTTGAAAATACTGTGCACCTTCTTGCCTGGTGAGATGGCGTGACTGCAGGTAAGAGAAGGCACGTGGTTTCAGCAAGGTGCAGCAGTACCACACAAGGTGCATATCAGCATTATGGTGCTGCAGAATTTGTTCCCGATTACCTTGTTTTGAGCTTTGTTGATGTTGCTTTTCCAGCCAGATCTCTGAATCCAACAGCCACTGATTTCTTTGTGTGGGATTGATTCAAGAGTGTTGTATTTTGCAGCTGAACAGCCAGTATCCTTGACCAACAGGACAGTATTTGCCATTCATTAGTGATATTGCAGTTGACATGACATAAAGCAATTCCTGATATGCTGTACCTTGCTCAGAAGTGTCGCAACAGAATTTTGGACATTCAGTGTACATCATCCATACGAAGGATGTGCAGTAAAGTGTACATGTTGTGATCGAACTCTCCCAGGTCTGTACTTTCATTTCAGATGTCTTGGATACTCTTCTGTTCAGTAGTGTACTTGTTTCCATTTAATATGCTAAACATCCGTGTGGCCTTCTGTACTTACTTATGTGTATGGTGAGAGGTGAAGTAGTTGAATGATATGCAGTATTTGAAGCAAGATTTCAAAGATGAATACAAAATGGTTTCTAGGAAGTGTTGCAGGCACAAAGGAAACATTGTACATACAGTGTGATATTCAGTTTTCTAGGGGAGGAGGGGGAAAATGGTTGGAAAGCTGTAGAATTGTCTTAAGCACTGCTTGTGTAATGCACTGTAAGTGAAATGCATAGATTATCAGTCTTTTGAAAATTAGACCCAAAGCCTGGAATTGCAAAGGAAACATTATTTACTTGTGTTTAGGCTGGAATGCCCCAACAGCACACCATGCATCCTATGTGAAGATGTGCTGTTCAATGAGTTGATTACCATGACACTGCACATGTATTTACATCAGGAATTTTGGAAACAAAGAGGAAGAAGAACACTTCTACAAGCAGTATAGCTATGGCTCAGGTGGTTAGACACTGACCTCTCACTGCAGACACCCACGTTTGATCCCAGGCCAGACCATGTGGAATTTTTGGTGGGCGAAGTGGCAGTGGGACAGGTTTTACTCCAAGTACATGAGTTTCTTCTGTCATCATTATTCAACCAGCATTCCATATTCATGTTTCATTCATGTACCTCTGACACTACATAATCTTAGACATTGGTATTATCATACATAAAAAAACACACACACCAACTCAGTTGGGTATTTTTACTGTGTTGCAATATCATTATATTTTTATTCTATATTGTTTGCAATCAATTTTCACATCCATAAGCCTCAAACTTTCATTGCACTAGTCCCTGTATTTGAATGCACTGCCCTTGTTCTGATTGAAGTTATGACTTAACAAACTTTCTTTGTATGGCATGTTCTTGCCAAGACAATCACAGTTGACTGTAGTTGTGTTCAGGTTGAAGTTTTCCATAAAACTTTCCTGAAGGAAGTTTATTAAAAAAATGCATCTTTCAAAGAGTTTAAGATGGTTTGCTGATGGTAACTGCATTTTTCTAGCTTATAGGAATAAATTACATTAAATCATTTGTATAACCATTGTATAGTTTTAAATATTGCAACTTGAAATACATGACTAGCAAACTGACTTGAACATATAGCAAATACAGTTAATGTGTGCCTACTTATATGTTATTTGGACAATAAATAGTTTATAAATTATTTTATACACAGGACTATTAATCTAATAATGTGTTATTAATCAACATCCACATAGGAGGCAAAGTACTCAAAAATGAGTTGCAGAAGCGACTGGTAACAGTTTGTATGTATAAACTGTACATAATTTTGGTCCAGAATCAGCATACTTCAGCTGTCCATCTCAGTGATGAAATTGATCAGTCAGTATTCTAATTCAAAAATTGTAAGAATTGAATGAAATAGTTTCTGGTTCTTTAGTGTCAAAGTCGCTCCCACCATCGAATGTAAGAAACCTGAGCTGCCAACTCATGCTGTTTGATACTCTTAAAACCCATGCTAAGATTGGTAACTCAGTTTTGGTTTAATTTTCATATCAAACTGGATCAATTTGTAGGTCTAGGGAGGGAATTTTTTTCAGAGTAAAACACAAATGCTTTGGTAAATAGTCATATAGTGTGTGAATGTTATGGACTAATGCACATGCACTTCTTGTAACCTCTCATTGTATAATTCATGGCCACCTTTATCCACAATGTCTTGAACTTTATCTTTACATGTGTTAATTATACTGAACTTGAAAATGTTATGCTACTTTTTTTTTTAAGTGGTGCTGAGCTGTATTTGAAGTTAAACATTTTAAAAGCCTTCAAGGCCAGACTTTTATTATATTTGATTAGAAGAGATGGTTCATATGTGGGTCCTTTCATAAATGCTGATTAAGCTATACCAGAATTCTTGTTAAGACCACCATTTCATAAAAATCTTTGATTTATGTTGCCACTGCAAAATGTTGCTGTAGACGGTTATGGTCAGCCACCCTGAAGATGTCTGATTAATAGACTACCTGCAGTGAGGTCTACTGAAAGTGATCTATAACTCTTGTTTTTTTCTTTTTTTATCTTTTTTAATTTTAAAGAAGAATTATCGTGTGATCATAACCTTTTAAAATGTTGATTTTCTTCCATTTACATACAGGCACATGGTCCTTAATTTTGTATATGTATTTTATCATATTTTTGTATGACCAGTTGTATCAGTTTTAAGAAATTTTGTTTGCAGGAACATCTTCAAGGATTCAGCTTGCTGCTTGTATATATTCTGCAAAACGGCTGTGTGCCGTTGGTAGTATAAAGTTTATAAATCTGAATAAACTACTATTATTCTGTCAAGCACAATAGAGGTTGATGTTCTCAATCACTGCTCGTTCTAGTGCAGAAAATGCTCTTCAAGTTATTTCTTAACAAAAGTGGGCAATAATAAAAAACTTGACTTTAATTTACTATTTCATTAAGAGTTATGAGTTTTTAAACTGTGGTTTAAATTGTCAGTTTGTTGCAATAGTGTACTGAACAAAACTGTTTTCCCACTCAGAGCCTCAAGTAAAAATTTGTTCTCTTGAGAGAAAAACTACTATACATGAACAGGTAAAAAGGTAAAGGTAAAGCAGTCCCATTACAGGCCTGGACAGGCTCAGAGGGTTCCAGGAAGTTAGGGTTCCCAGATTTCGTGACAACAGCACAGGATGGTGGTAGGTTGTCAGCCTTACGCACCGGCCACCATTACCCCCAGGAAATACTCCTGGTACTCATTTTAGAGGCTGAGTCGACCCCAGGGCCATAGTGCTATCAGAAGGACTTTATGTCAATGAAAAATCCACTGACACCAGCTTGGATCGAACCAGCGACCTTCCGAATTGTAGCACAGTACCTTAACCACTGTGCTACCATGGTCCCCCATGAACAGGTAGTTCTACTAAAAAAAATTTCTTTATTGGGGGCTTATTACTATAGAGGACTGAATTTCATCCTCTTATCCCACATATGTATCTCTAAGACAAGGAGGCAAATATCCTGTGTGACAGGTTGCTGGGGTGATTAAATTTTTTAAAGGTAAGACTTAATATTTGTGGGGCCTCAGTATGGAACTTGCTACATGTCATCCATACTTTTGGAATTCAGTTTGTGGTTAACAGTTGAAGTTGAATTATGAAATATTCATGTGAACCATACTGTTAAACTTAAAAGCAATGTTACCAAACTGTAGTTATTCATTAAATTCTTGTTTGAAATGACGCTTGTATATGATCATGGGTTTCTCGTGTACTTTTAAATTCAAGGTACTGAAGCATTGTCCAAATACTTTTTAAGAAAATGTTGTTGTTGTAGTTGTAAATAAAAGGAGTTGGCAGCTCTGTGATGCAGATTCATTCAGACAGTCCTAGGTTCTCCTCATATTCTGGTGGCTCAATTTTAATCTTTACTTCTACTTGACTTAATAGGTGGCTGTAATCCAGGATTCCAGCTGGATCATTAGTGTCAAAGTCTGGATCAACCTTGATGTCTTGCCTCAGTTCTTCAGGACTGAGGCGTCTTGAAACCATTTTACTCCAGCGATCCTTAAGGTGCAACAAAATGAATTAGTTCCATTTATTTTCTGAGTTTGGTATTTTGCATCTTCACTTCAATACTATTATGAGCAAAACAAGTTTTGGGATATGTGAATAATTACAGATTACACTTTTCTTGTAAGCAAATTAATTTGTACATCGTTTTCATCCACACATTTGATGCAGTATTCTATTCCCTTGAACATGTTTGGAAGTAAGAACACCATTTGTTTTACAGTTCTGCCAGGCTCATTTTTGCATACATCTAAGATATCTTCAAGCATAAGAAATGAAGACTTTGCTCAATGGCTTTATACATGTACAGAAAAACACAGAAGCTTCATTGGTTGGTAGTTAGAGGTTGGTCTGGAAGTAAATGCAGAGGCAACTAAGAACATGTTCATGTCTTGTAAGTAGGAATGCAGGACAAAATCATAATACACTGCTATTTGGTATGTCTAAGGATTACTGCTGCTGGTGTACCATATCCTAGTGACATCTGATACAAGTTTAGCAAACTTACTGAAAAATGTGAAGGAAAATTTGAATTGGACTTTGCGAATATGTTCATATATCATTGAATGTTGTCAGTTGATATCCTACAACATAAAAAGAAATATTGGTGTTGAAGAGTAACTTATGTGAATGTAGGTGCAGCATATTGAGTTCGTTTTGTAAGTAATGACACAAATGAAGCCCCAAGTGTCGCAGTTGTGGAACAGTTTGGTACTGTCAGAATATCATAATACAATTATTTGGAAAGTTTGGGATCAGAGGGATCTGTGTTGTTTGGTTTCTGTACTAAAGAGGTAGTCCAGTGTATTGTGTTAAGCACTTTGATATTCATTCCTGATCCTTACACAAACGGATGAGGTGATATAATATCTGAAATTATTTCCACACCAAAGCACATGAGAGTGTCATTTTGCTAACAATGTAAATGTCATATTCAATAGTTGTGAGATGAGCAATCTAGTTCTTTAACATACCTTGATGTTGTAGTGAAACAGATTGTTGTTACCCCGATCCTTCTGCAAATTGTGATGTTGATGGTCCCCTCTACAGTTACAGTGTTTGCAGCAAGATCGACAGCCCTTCTTCTGCCTAGAACAGTAGGGTCGTCACTTGCGTGTGCTCAGGACCAGTTATTTTAAGATAGTTTAAATAAGCTATGAAATTAAAATCACATTCATTGCTTTGCATTATGTAAAATTTGAGTCTTCAGCAAGTACAGCTTGTATGCACTTCAGATAGAAGTCAAAAGCAATGAAGAACACAGAAGGAGCTGTGAAAATATAAGTTGTCCCTGTGCTTAAGCACCACACCATGAAGGAATGAGGGAATGGAGGTAAAATTCCGTACATTCTTAAGCTTGACATGGAGGTGTGTGGTCACCATCATTCAGCTGGTTTATTCCAGTGTAGGAAATCCCGGTACAGACAGGATAGAATAGGATGAGTTAACCTCCGAATATGTCTTGGCATGATTGAAAAGGCAAAAATACATGTTCCTGTCAGGAGTAAAATTCTAGCTATCAAATAGGGAATCGTGTTAATAATTCCACATTTGAAGCTGTTGGAACATTAATATGAAGGTACATACACTTCAGTGATTACCGTCCAGGAGTACGGGATTTTAAATTCCACAGTGCTACTGAATAGCAGTTTGATTTTGACTTGTAGGTGATGGTACCGGTATTGAAAGAGTGCGGCACTCA
>Ga0123354_10007286_pt1 | contig 16612 bp, 13 predicted proteins | sample TergutLab28metaG_2_FD_97872 | JGI IMG/M metagenome (GOLD analysis project Ga0123354, IMG submission 97872) | Labiotermes labralis P4 segment gut microbial communities from Petit-Saut dam, French Guiana - Lab288 P4 | ecosystem: Host-associated > Arthropoda: Insects > Digestive system > Gut ...
GTGGTTGTGGGTGTTGTGGGGGTGTTTTTTTTGTTTTGGGGTTTTGTGTGGTTTGTTGTTTTGTTTTTTTTATCTTGCGCTTTGGGGGGGGGGGGGGGGGAGGTGTGCAATTGCACTTTCAGCTTCTAGGGCCAGGTTCTGTATCCAATTTTTTTGGCTTGTTGTGTAGGTTGTATTAGATCCTTTTTGTAGTAGGGCTAATTCTTGTTCAGAGAATGCTATGTTAGTGTCGTTTATGACTCTGGGGAAGAATTTGTGTTTTTGTAGGGGAATGTTTGTTTGTACCTGGGTTAAGTGTTTTAGTTTTTTGTCTAGGTTCAGGTATCTAGATCAGGTTTCTTTTTGAAATTTGTCTTCTACTGTGTGGTGGATAAGTTGCCAGGAGTTTTTCCAGGTGGTGGCTAGGTTCAGGTGTAGTTTGTAGATCACCATGTTTAGTTTCTGTTTTTTGGAGTGTAGGTATTTTATCTCATCTTTAATTCTCATGATAGTGACTTTATGTTGTGTGTGTTTATGGGCTGGTGATGTGTTGGGAATTTTGATTTTTGCATAGGTAGGGGTTAGTTTTCTCTTGAGGCATTGTCTGTTGAAATAAATGCTAGCGTTGCAATTATATAACTTCCTCTTTGAGTTTGCACTCTTGTGTATGTTATCAGCAGCTACATGTATGGATGGTAATATGTAATATCCAACTAAATAGTCCCCATAACTAGGAATCAAAGAACACAAATAATACTTACATTTCACATTTGTATGCTCACAGAAACTATTAAAGTTAGTTTACTGAATTCTCCTCCTTCATATGTGCAAATAATTGTCCATTACTTAATGTATAAAAATGAATACTAAAGGGAGAACTGCCAAGTATGATGGTGTATAAATGTAGCGTGATTCTGTTGTTATAAACACTTCCCTTGAATTGGGCCAGTTACATACATCACCACACATTACAGATATGGACTGTAATGTTTTTGTTGTTCCTTGAACAAGATATAACCTGTGGCAGGTTTGAGAAGCAAGAGGGTTTATCAGCCTGATTTAGACACATGTCAAGAGAAGAGAAGTTTAGATATGGTTGTTTTTCAGGCTGTAACACCCTGTAGTAGAGGTTTATTCCAACGTTATTTGAGGAATGTACTGCCTCCACCTTAAGGGTGACAGATCTGGGTCAGGTGGATGCTGAAGTAATTTGGAGGAAGAGAAGTGTCCATTACATTAATTCAGACCAGACTCAATCACAATGAAGATGGAGGCAATACATTCCCCCAAAATGTTTGTGATACATGCTGTGAAAACCCCCAAAATCACCATCATTTGAACAATGCAGCAAAAACCTGAAAACCTACATTAAGAGTAGGAGTGTCACATTCATCTGCATTGTGCAATGTATCCAGCATGGAATGACTCTGGCTCAAAATTTGTGTACTGCTGTCTTCATTCTGCCACTTATCACATTCTGGAAGACACATCACATCACAATCAAGTTATTCTGTGTTGCTGGGTTCCATCTCTCCAAGAGTGTCACTGTCACTGTCTTCTGTTTCATCATGAACTTGTACCTCCATCTCTGTAGTGAAGGCATCACACTGATCCTTATCCTCCTGCAATAAGACACACAATAATGAAGACACATTTAAATAACAAGATGGCAGTCATCTGGGGTCTGACCAAGTAGCTCCCAGCATTCTGGATGATTGTCATGTTGTTGTGCCTTCACCTTTAGGGTCAACAGTCGAAAGAATATAGCCCTTGGACACAGCATGACATTCCAGAGGACTGTCATCTTGAACCCTGCTGTGAGAGCCCCAGGTCTCACAAAATTAAAGCACTTCTGTCTGCTCCTCTATAGCAGATTCCTTTAAAGGCTGGTTCCTGGCCTGCACTGTCCCATTTGTATGCAACCTTATGACTCACAGAAGCCTCCCACTGGACCCTATCTTGAGCGAACTGCATCCATTACCTCCCTTAATACATGAATTCTAAAGATTAATTTTAGGTTTCAAAATCACCAAATCAACAAGGTATACCACATAACAGTCAACAGTACTTATTTATTTAGAACATACAGCATGTTGCAGACCGTACAGGATCATCCCCAGGGAGACACACTCATTCTAAATCCTGTTCTAATTAGTCTATACATAGATACATTGTCAGTATAATGTCAGTGAGACGTCTCATACACATACTATTAGCATTGATCCTTTTCTGTTTTGTTCTGTTTCTGTAATACACATCTTGTCAATCACTGTCTCTGGTACTGTTTGTCTGAAAGCTAGAAAAACCTTCTTGTGTAAACCTATGTAGAAATGACGGTAGCTAATTGGCCTACGTAAGCACAGGATACATTTTAGTGAACACTAAATCTACAACTGTGCACATTACATGTACTGTCTGTCAGCTGACAACATGATGGCAAGATGTGTCACTCTTGATATTCCTGTGTTTATGTTGGCAGTGTGTGCTAGCAGCAGCTGATGTAATACGATGGGGGATGTTCCAGGTACAGTTCCAACCACTGTACATGAGACAACATTGTTACATTCTGCAGTGGTATAGAGGTGGCTGGTGCTTGGACCAGATTCTAGAGTGTGAAGTAGAAGGATCTAGCAGTCCAAATTACAACACTAATACTTTCACTGACAAATTTACCTGTGATTTTCCCCGATGATTATGGAATCTCCTGTGTTTCTTGTTCTTCTTACTCTCCACATTGTGAAGGTGCACCGGAGCAACAGGTATACCCAGTACAGTGGACATCATATATGGCTTCAGCCACCCAACTAATGGTGTTTTCCCAGGAATATAATGTGCTTGAGAGTGATAAAATAGTAACCCATCTAGAGCAGGTCCGTCTTTTCCAAAGAGGTTCTCTGTGGCCATGACAGCAGTCATTGTGGACACATTAGATTGATGATACGGAAGTGAGTGAAAGATAAAGGCATTGTCATTGGAGCGCTCTGAGAGACATGACATTTCTTCCATCTTCGATTTCAGCCAGTAGAATCGAAATTCTGCCTGTTGTGCACAACAAAACGTTAATGTACAAACAGACTTGCCACATCAGCCCAACTACACTCACTCTTACATGCTGCAATAACACTACACTGGGGTGTGCATCTGCCTGTATTGGAAGGTTCGTGCAATTAAGGTGTATGGGGGAGTACAGATACAACTCCACTCATTCATAACCTCAGCACTAGGTGGAGGTCAGGGGTCAGGTTCACACCCTGGTATCTGTGGAATGGGAGGCTGGGTAGGATTCAGAGCCAATCTGGACATTTTGGAGAAGAGAAAACTGATTTACTCTGCCATGGATCAAACCCTGGGTCATTCAGCCAGTAGCATATTCACTACACTAACTGTATTGTACTGAGCTGGTATTGGAGTGGCTGATGGAGCTGGGATCTTGAGTAACTTAATGTAGAGTATAAGAGTTATGGTCACCTCTACTGGAATGCAATGTAACTCTGTCTCCAGTTCATACACCAGCTGCCTCGCTCAATATTCTTTCTTAGCCAAATTTTTCTGTCTTAAGAGAAACAGCTGTATGAGACACCATATATCCTTACTTTCAAGTTCAGAACCATGTGACAAATTTTCATGGCTGACTGAAATGCCGTTTACGGTCAGTCAGTAATAATGAGATAGGGAATATATGAACTCGCGATGTCATAGTAATACTAGTGCCAAGTTGAGTACTGAAATGATGTCTGGTAAAAAATCTTCAAAAACTGTATATATCTGTTAATGTAATTTATTTTTGTAGAAGGCAGACAATATGGGTGCCATGAAAACATTCGTTAATTTTCAATTTGATAATGACGTTAGACAATTCGACCTAGGAATACCAACCTTTGTGTGAAGACACAACGATGTAATTTACGAAATACTGCTATCAGCTGTAATATTAAGTACATGTGGGTAAATCTGCAGTGAGTGTTATAATGGAAGAAACTTATGCATTGCTACAGTGACATCTGTTTGTAGTGTCAGCATTTGGAAACCATATTTCTCATACCTCACAGTCAAGCATTGGCTGGTTATTCCATGCTAACACATCCAGCACATAGTAGCTGTGATTAGTAGCATTCCAGACACAATCAATAATGGTGCAACCCTTGAAATCATTATGGCTACCTCCTGGGAGGTTACTCTGGAATGCTGCCATATGACGGCCACTCTTCGAATATGCCCGTGTGTTCCCCTGAAATGGACAGGAACTTTTGTACTACATATTATCTAATGTGAATCGATGGGAACATGACACTGCACTTGCAATTACTGTCCCTCTGGCATGCCTTAGGCAGTTACTGTGGAGGACCGGGTTCAACTGCATGTTACACTCTTGTAAGAATTGTGGTGTACAGTGTGGCAGTACTTTGGTTCTCCCCTATCATTATCATTCTACCAGTACTCCATACTCCATCTATTACTGATGGTACAAAATTACAGCAATTGAGTGTCTAAGTAGTACAGGGTGCATCATGGGAAACGGATGTTTTTGAAATGGATATTATGGAGCGGGTAAAGGGGGTAGAGGCTTGGGTAGGGGGCATGAAACTTGTCAGGCCATGCCATTTCAGTTGACATCATGCTGCAGTGGATGTTACAGCATCGTGTGTTCGCATATGACAGTTTCGTACAAAGTGGTGAATCAACTATTGAAACTCAGCGGCTCTTTCATTGCCGTTTCAATATCGGGCGTCATGGGAACATTCCAAGTCACAATAACATCTTGAGGTGGGTCACATCTTTTCAAGCAAGGGGAATGATAATGAAGAAGAAACCACCTGGTCCCGTCGCAACTGCACAAACCCTTGAGAACGTGGAAAGAGTGAGAGAGGCCATCATGAGGAGTACATCCCGTTCTGCTCGGCGACATGCTGTCGAATTCGGAATGAGCGAAAGCACAGTAAGGCGAATCTTGCACAAAGATTTGGAATTCCATTCCTACAAAATGATGATCGTTCAGACGTTAAACGAAGGGGATTATCAACAACGTTCAGCCTTCGCCGAGCTAATGCTCGAAATTATCGAAGAAAATGATGATGCAATCATCATGAGTGATGAAGCACATTTCCACCTAAACGGTTCAGTAAACAACAGAACTTCCGATACTGGGCCCCACAAAATCCCCATGAAGTGCATGAAAAACCGTTGCACAGCCCAAAAGTGACGGTTTGGTGTGCTATTGACAAAGTTGGCGTCATTGGTCCATACTTTTTTGAGGAAAATGGGATGACCACAACTGTAAACTTAGCTCGGTACATCGATATGATCAACAATTTCTTGGAACCAGAACTATGGAGCCAAAGGATTAATAACCAAAATGCGTGGTTTCAACAAGATGGGGCCACTGCTCACACTGAAAGAGCCGCAATGGCTGTTGTTGGAGCCATGTTCCCTGATCACCTCATTTCACAATGTGATGATGTTCCCTGGCCTCCTCGGTCACCCGACCTTTCAATGTACGATTTTTTTCTGTGGGGCTACCTCAAGTCACTTGTATACGAAGGAAAGCCACGAACATTAGAAGAACTGAAGGGCGCCATTCGCAAGCAAATAAGCATGATTAACCAAGAACTGTTGCAGAGAATAGAAGCAAACTTCCGGAAGCGACTACAAATGTACATTCTCCAAAATGGTCATCATTTAAGTGATATAATTTTTTGTACATAAACAGCCTAAAATGGCATGTAATAATGTATCATGTTGTGATACTAAATAAATTATACACTAAAAATTAATGGAGTAATATTTATTTCAAAAACGTCTGTTTCCAATGACGTACCCTGTACAAAAAATTCATAAACCAGTACAGTGATCATTTTGATATTAACCATTTCTAATGGCACTGCCTTGGTAGGTGCCTCCTCGCCTGCCACCACAGGAGGAACAAATCAATTTCTGCTACATGCTCTTTTCACAATGTTGGATAATGGAAAAAGTCCTGCACCCTGTAATCCTAAACAATATGAACATCCAAAGGCTTCTAAGCATAATAACCTCATCTTTGCACACAGGTCTTATACTTGAAAATGCAGTATTTCAGATGTTTGTTAACTCTGATGTTGGGAATTTCAGCCTTTGTAGCTAAGACCCTGTGGCTGGCCAGTCTGCTTCCCCATCTGTCCTTTTGTTGCTGAGTCAGTTTCTGTCTTTCTTGAAGTGAGGTTGACTGCTTTTGTGCTTTATGGGATTGGACATTGCTTCAGTCACTTAATGTATTTTATGCTTTGAACAAGGCCATCATGACTTAAAGGCAAGCATTAATATCAACAGAAGGGAGGGTATGGACTGATCTCACAGGCTGAGGACAGGAAGCAATAGTGGTTGTTACAAACTTGGTAATGAATCTGCAGATTCCATTAAATCCACTGAATTTCTTGACAACCTAAATGACTATTAAGTCTTCAAGGAGGTCTCTGCATTATAGAGTTAGTCTGCATAACATGCTGCAGTGAGCACTTGTAAGGTGAACACAAACTGAATTTCTGTAACTTTTAAAACTCACTGCAGTAGCCACAACTAAAGTTCTGTGACCTATGGGGCATGGCACCAAGTACCACAGTTCTGCCAGATCTTCTGGTACATCAACCAACCATTCAGACAACATCAGTCTCTCTTTGTAAATTTTCTGCTGTTTTGGCTTAGTCTGAAAACAAATAAACATCCAAGATTTGAGGTTTTTTGTGGCAATGCTGCTGAATATTTGCATCTTCTGGGATGTTACTGTAGACATGAAACAGCATCACAACCCTGAAGACTTGAATATTCAACAAAGACACACATTTGCATGTTTTACCACTAAAATTAAAAAATCTCGTGAATGGCTCATGAAATGTACAATGTATTTAATGGATTTACTTTAGATTTAGGTGACTTTTGTGAGTTGCAGATACTACAAGTTTTATTCAGTCCCGATTATAACTAATTTACCTTTATGGCTCTCCACTCCATGTCAAGGTCCCCATGTAAAGTATGGAGTTCCTCGATCAGTCCTCGGCTTGCATTGAATAATTCATTTCGTTTCCTGTTTGTACAAATGTAGTTAAGCTTTGTCAGTCAATTACATGTATCTTATAAAATGGAATTTAGCAGTTTAAGTGATCCACCACAGCTCAGTAGAGTGGGCAGTACAGTTCCTGCCAAAATTTACATGCTCTGAATATTGATGAAAAATTTCTGGAAAAATCAGAAAATGTTTTCATCTTCTTTAACTTGCAAACAAGGAAGCCAGGATAGTGTAGTTGTACAGTCACAGGCTATGGGCTGGACAGCCCAGGGTTCAAATCATGATGGGCAAGAAACTGTCTTGTGTATACCATCCAGACTGTCTCTGGGGCATGCCCACCCGGCCTACTATTGAGTGGGTACCAGGGTTCTTTTCCCCATGAGGTAAAGCAGTTGGGAAGCAAGGCTGACCACTCCATCTAGTGTAAAGTTAGGAACAAAAAGAGCTACGTGCCTCTGTCAAATGGACAGGGACAACTTCATCTTTTTAAAATTACAAAGTATGAAACAACTGAAATGGTGAAGTAGGAACAACCGTTAATGAAGCATAATTTCACACAGAACAACTCACATTTATTCACAGAGACTGTAGTGGCTATGGCTCTTTACTTCAAAGGGAAAGTGGGGGGCTGAGATCATCTAGACAATACAGTGCGTGGGCTATGGGCTTCACAAGCAGGGCCAAGATATTTTACTCTTCACGAAAGCATCCAGACCAGCTCTGGGAGCTCACGTTACCAATCATACGGGCAACTTAGTGTAGTTGCCAAAATCAGTAAAATGACCATTAAGGGGTAAGTTTTTCACCCCAAGGACAAGATGTTCTTGACCATACATTACGTCTTGGTGGTAGAATGTGAATGAGCAGCTTCATGCTGTTACTGCTCTATCTCCTAGTACCCACTGCTGGGATGAGCCCCAAAGGTGTGTTGAATTTCGTGGCAAACAGAAGCAATGAAAGGCAGGTCATCCAGCTACAATCAGTCACTTGACAGACTGCTAAGATTACTCACTGTTCAGAGTTATGAACTTCCTGATTGTCTTCATACTAATGGACATTTGAACTCAAATGTTACAAAGTATAATGCATTTAACAAGCTTATTTTGCAAGTTTTTATGTTTTCATGGTGGTGTGTCTAATGATTCTGTCTTGAATATGGCACTGGGTAACCAGATCCTGATGTTTCAAGACAAATTTGCTATGAAACTTCAAGCCGATGCTGGAAATTCTCTATCAGACTTGATCCAACAAAGTTTTCCTAGCATACATGGTATAAAAATTCATATCAGGTAATACATGTGATAGGAAATAAAACTTTTGTTAGAAATTCATAGACGTACCCAGAAAATCTCAAGACACCCTAAAACATATCCCAATTCCAAACAACAGATGTTCTTCTTTTTATGTTTCATGTTCTGTGTATTAATTAGATGTATAAAATTTTGTAGAGACCAACAAATGCACTTTGGTGTATAAATGGTATGTTGTTATGTAGTAAACACCGATATGTTGCGGCCACATGTTCAGGATGGTGTGAATAAGAGTTCTTATTCAGAGTATTAGATAAACTAGTGTCATTTACGAAAACTCACTCCTTTTGTTCCTCAAGTAGTCGCAGTCGCCTTGCCTGTTGGTCTGCAAAATTACTGCGACATTTATATTGTGCATGTCGTGGATGTGGACAGCTGGGACTGTTTGCAGTAGATTTTACAGCAAACACACAGCTTCGTGGTTCTGTCAGCTCCATATTTCCTGGTTCCCTACAATATAAACACTGCACAACTATTATACAAGTTTTCAGATCACTGGTGGACTATATATAACCTCCAGACCATTTTATTTTCCATCTATCAGTACATTACAGCAGATGACATGCCTTAGGCAAAACATGTACTATAACGATACACAGCGCTGTATTAAAATGAATATTTGGTTTACACGAACGAAACCGACAGCATCAACAACTGCGCCTTTCGTGTTCGCATGGCAGAACTAACAGTCCAGAACTACTTTAGAATATGGTACAATATGGCGAACCAAGCATAATCCGTGCTGTGTGTAGGTACTCATTGGTGACGGCCGGGCCGGACCGCGTCCCAGGGCAAGACGTGTGTGCTCTTGTTGACATGTTTATATGCAACCGTGTCAACGGGTTGTAGATTTTTGAAGTGGAATGTATGTGTGTGTGTGTGTATGACACACTGGAACAAATAGTATCGTGCACACACTCAAACCAGCTGCTCCAATTCCTGTGCACATGTTCATTTAATATCAATCAAAAACTGATGAAATTACGACTTCTACTGCATACTGGAGATAAAGAAAAGTTAAACAATTGATTTATGCAACTATGCACTGCCTGATGATGCGCCAGTGAGGCCCGAAACATGTAGGAGTTGTCGGATTAAAATATTATTGTAATTTTAAAGAAGTGTGTGCCTTTTGTAGGTTTACATTATAATAACACTGAAACAACACAGCAGAAAGGGAGAGGGGGATCCTAGTACAAACCCGAATGACTATACTGGCCTAGAGACGGTAAATATAATTTCTCAGTTGAATAAATATGCAATATGTTTCTCCCTAGACGACTCAGTATTATTGTTCAATATATCATTTTGCTCGTGGTTGCAAAGATCAGTCTTGTTGAGTGATATGTTGCTAGTATGGACAGTATTTTAGTCCCATGTTTGAAAAAGGAAAAGAATTACCGCAGGATCAAAGACAGGTACAATAGAAGACCACAATGCACACATGAAGATCTCATGGCGAACTGAGTGAGACAAACTTTTTTTTATGCGAATCGACAGTCTGTCATTTGATCGGACTTTCAAGGCTGCTAGCCCTACAATTGTTAACTAAATACTAGCCTTCTAGACGCTCTCACAGTCAGCGTTTATCCAATAAGCTATGTTATTTCGTTACTGGAAATAAGGCTTAAGACCTGAAATTCATAAGTGATTCATCTCAATCGACTAGAATTTTTGTGCTGGAGACGCATTTACTGATCGGCAGAGAGACAGTAAATGAATGTCACGCAATAATCTCCACAGACTATTCAGTATATTGCATAATATTATTGATCTCTAATGATACCGGTACTATAGTGTCACTCATCCAGGAGGGAGTTCATGGGAAGGCTTTTAAATGTAGCAGCGGCACACAAGGGAAAAATAGTTGGCAACTTTCCAACGCCACACGGCAGAAAAACTAAAGCATTGTACCATATTCTAAAGGATGGCGCGTTGATTCATTTTGATATTCTGATATTTCGAATTCAGGTAGAAATTTGTGGTTGACGCTTTTCCACATATACGCCATTTTGAGATGAAGATATTGATCCCTTCACTTTTCCATTGCAAATCACTTTTAATATTTCGTGTCCTACAGGAACAACATTTGTGTTTGTTCAATTGGCATAATGTGTGCGACCTTTGCGTTTTCAACTTTCAACAGCTGTTAGTCTAGTTACGCGAAAACTTAAGTTAAAGTGGGCGTCTGTGTGTAGAGGTAAGTTGAGTCATGCGTTATACCATTTCACATTTTATTAGTCCTAAAAATGTGTCATACATATATGTAAACACTTTCTGTGCGATTGAAGTATTCTTGTAGTGCGGAAATTTGCCCACAGGAAAGCGTTAGTATATTCAGCTTTTTGTGTTAACGAATTGCAGCCATAGTAGAGGAAGCATGTTTTGGCTTAATGTATTACATCACCGACGTACACATTGCATGCATATAAAAAGCCATGAAAGCCGTCAAATTCTGAATTTCCTAAAACTCGGTGTACTTATTCCATCTATCCTTGTGTGCATTGAAGTATGGAGAGACGATATTGGCAATAAGGCAGAAATTTTTATTTATCCTTATTTCTATTGTAGTGGTGTGACGTATAATTTGTAGCATGTTGGGAATGAGACACCCCTGAAGATGACAAATGTGTGTTGCTGAAACATATAGGGTGCAGGCGATTTTAATTGCCTTTACTGAAAATATAAATTATCGCGCAACTAGCCGCGTGAATTCAGAGTCGAAGTGTTACATTTTAGAGAACTTAATCTGTCTTCACCAAGAAATAGTGTAGGTATAGACAGAGACAGCTGTGTATATGCATTACATTATTGTATGAAGATGGAGACAGAGATCTAGAAAAGAATAGATTATACTTGAGATTATTATTATGCTAGTCACATTCACATAATTCTTCTGAATCTTTTTCCTGTTAGAATGGCATCTTCGGGTTCATTGTCGGCGAATGATGATGAAGAACTTACCCTGCCTCGGGCTTCAATCAACAAAATGATCAAAGAAATTCTACCAAATATCCGTGTCGCAAATGACTCACGTGAATTGATTCTTAATTGCTGTACAGAATTTATTCATCTCATATCCTCAGAAGCAAATGATATCTGCAATCATCAACAGAAGAAAACCATAAATGCTGAACATGTTTTACAAGGTACTACTTAGTGAGTTCTTAGGCATTAGGAGCAGCATGGTTGAGGTCTCTGTTCTTCTGCAATGTGGCTCCAAGTCACTGGGTCATTGGTTTGCATTGTTATAAGGCAACATGGTAGTCTCATCTGCAAGGGATGACATGTTGAAGTGAACATTTTGATCATTGAAAATAAGACCACCATATCAACTACAGATGTAGGGAATCAGTGATGCAGTGCCATACCCTGAAGAATACAGATCTGAAGGTACACCACAGTTTTGAAGTTAATGTGCTCATATTAAGATATAAAGGTATTTTAATACCCTCCAGACTACATAAAAGTTACTGTTTTGGGAGCCTGAGAGCTTATTGTAGACACTGACATCTGAGGGCATATCACATGGATGGGGGTGCAAGAGCATGTCTTAGACATGGTAGTTGGAGGGCATTCTGTAGGTGTCAGTAATTTCTTCACAATTTCTGTCTTTAAGTGACATGGCATTATCTTGTTGTATGTATATTGTGATGCTGCTGTCTCACTGTTGGAGACATTGATGATGTGGTGTGACCTGCAGCATTGGACCGGCTGGGTTTTGGTGACTACAGAGCTGATGCAGAGGCCGTGTTGAGAGATTGTAAGGCTGTTGCAGCGAAGAGAAGGAGACAGAGCACTCGGTTAGAAAACTTGGGTATACCAGAGGAAGAACTGTTACGGCAGCAGCAGGAGTTGTTCGCAAAGGTTTGTTGACTGATTGATTGATTGATAATTATAATTATTATGCTGTCGCATAGTATTGAACGTGACTAAGACTGTAAGGTACGCCTTGTTATTTGAGTTCACAAAATGTGATTTCACTTGTTTGTGATCAACTAACCTGAACTTCACTGTCTGTAGATGTAAAACACAATATTGATGGTTGTTTTAACCAATTAAATCCCTGAAACTTTCACAGAGCCCAAAGTTCAGTAACCTCTCTTGGGCTGCCATTCATGTCAGGTGGTTAAACAAGAGCAAACAAACATTTCAGGAATCATTTTCATCTTTGTCATTGGTTTCCTGATGATGAGGATAGAGATCACTCAGTAAACATTGGTTTGTTTGGCATTTAACCATATGAGATGGTTGGTAGCCCAAGAGAGTTTTATTTCAATTAGATTGCCTTCTGTACCACAGCAAGCACTTGCTGCTATGTCTTCAGGAGAGTACAAAACTGCTCCAATGGTTGAGTGTTCTGAATCATCCCTGCCTACAGCTCAGTGAATTTTCCCACATGTCACCTGCATGTCAGTTCAGCAAACTATCTGCTGTGCAGTTGGGAGTGTTAATTTTTATTATTTCTATGTTGGTGTCTCTTTGATTCTGGCATCTGGTGCTTTGTCACTAGGTAATTGGTTCCAGGTATTTTGAGACGACACTGTGGCCTCATCCGTAAGGGTTGAAATATCTGGGAAGAATTCTTCGTACATGTTTCAACCCTTATTGTCTTGCACCATCAGGAACCTGTTACCTACTGATGCAACACCACACCTTGACTGCAGTGCTGTGAAAGCTTTAATATTCACATATTGGTGCTTTTAAGCAGCTTAACTGTGCTGTGTGCTGTTTGACACTTTGTAACACAATAGCACCATACATGATGGAGTAACTTTACACAGACCAGTTGTGAGTAACATGAGGGATTACAAACAAGTTGGCTCAAGCAGTAACTCTTTGACATGTGTTTAGAAAGTTAAAAGATCAAATATCAGCCAAAACACTGATTTTAATTATGTATGTTTCTTGTGGTGTACCTCAGACACTCCAAGCATGTGCTGGGGTCTAATATTTTTGGTTGCACTCAGCACTGCTCTGCAGGAAGCAGCAAAATATTAGGGCGAGTGAAATGAAAATTGTAAAACGTGTCAATAAATATCAACACTGCAGGAACACAAAGTCTTCAGCATGGCTTAGTAGTGTGTGCTGTGTGTTTGTGTGTGTGTGTGGTAGATCTGGAACTGTGTTGAAACATGACCAAGCTGGATCAAGGCTATATGTACGAAATTAGCTCTTAATATTTGGGTTTTCACAGCATTTATGTCATGGATTCAGGTCTTATGGATTATACAGAGCAGCAGTGTTGTTGACTGGCCACATTTTGTAGGAACGCATGGCCTGCATATTCAAGATTTGAAACATCAAGTATCTTACCCCCGCTCTTCAGCATGACACCCAGACAACTTTATGCACCTGTGTAAATCCTTTTTTGCTTAATATTTGTTTGGTGATATGTTTTCTGTTTCTGAAACACCTAGCACCTGCTGAGGAAAATAAATAATAAATTCCTTAGTGTCCTTGTGGTAGTGTGTGTGTGGGGGGGGGGGAGGTGTCATAAGCCTTAGATCAAGAATCATTATGACACTCCAGTACAGTTACTTTTGAACATTTACCCTATCTTGGCACATTCAGCAATGATAAGAAACAGCTACAAATGCAAGAGCCTGATTTCTGCCTCAATAGAATTTTGAAGATGGATGTGTGAGTCTCCTTGTGAATTGTGTTGAAAAATAGTGGGAGAAAGAGCTATATTTCATGCTGAAGTGACTTATACATAGGTTATTCGGAAAGTAAATACCGTTTGCGCATATCTCTCACACATCCTCGAGGCTGTCACTTTGCGCAGGTGCAGTGACTTCCTCCATCAATTGAGAAGCCACAGACGCCATTTCATTAAATTTGTGTTATGTTTATGTTTGTTCCTCTGTGGTAAACATGTTTAAGACAATTGAAGAGGCTGCCAACTGTGAAGTACGGTCTGTAATTCTTTTTTTGAACGCTAGGAATGTGCTATCAAGTGAGATTCATCTCCAGATCTGTCAAGTGTATGGTGACAATGTGATGAGTGATGGCATGGTTAGGAAATGGGTTCGGATGTTAAATGAAGGATGAGAGAACGTGCATGATGAGGCACGAAGTGGGTGTCCATCTTTGGTGAATGATAATTTGATGTGTAAGGTCAACGAAAGAGTGCGTGATGACAGACATTTCACAATTTCTGATCTGTCCCTGCACTTTCCTCAGATTTCAAGGACTCTATGACATTGTCAGTAGTGGCTAACATTGCAGGCGGCCGCATTCTATGAGGAAGGTATACAAAAACTTGTGCCCTGCTATGATAAGTGCCTCAATAATGGCGGCAAATATGTGGGAAAATAGTTTGAAGAATGCATAATCTGATAACAATAAAATTTTGTACGAAACCTTACTCAGTTTTTTTTTACAGCGAAACGGTACTTACTTTCTGAATAAGCCTCGTACTTTCAATTTGATGGTAAAGTGAAGAATTAGAATTAGAATAGTATTTGAGTTCGACCCCTTGGGGGCCTACTGCACCTAGGCCTTAAAACGGGCCCTTTGTACCCCATACTCTGATACTGGGTTAAAGGAGCTCTTTTCCTTTACCAAAGTTCCAGTTGGCCCCTCTACTTAGTTTTCTAACATCCTCAAGGTCCAGAAAGAAGGAACCCAGATATGCATGTCTGAGTGAGGCCAAGGCCTCTCACTCACACAGAATATGGACTGAGGTTTCCTCCTCAGTATCACAACTTAAATTCCCAACAACCTCAGGGTCCAAATAGAAGGAACCCAGATATGTATGTCAAAATAAAAACCCTCAAAGTAATGGAGCCCCCTCTATGTTCCTCCAACAGGGTCTGTATGGAGAGAGGTGCTCTGTCTCCAGAGCCAATGGTTTATTCATTCATTTATATCTGTTGGAGTCTGCAAAAAGGAGCCTTCGCATGATATGCGGGGAAAACATACAGTCACCGTCCACAGAGCCCCATGTGGACGGAAGGCTTACATACAATGGGGTGCAGCCTTGTTCCTCAAGATGATCGTTAAGGACACTTCTATCACTACCCCAGTGCCATGCAGCCTTCATCATACCTTCCACCTATGCTTGGGTAGATCAGAGCCCCTTTAGCCAGCGTGTGTCTTAACCCTCAACAGGGTATACCTTCCACACCTGTTACCGCCTCCCTCGTGACCCAGGGTAGAATAGAGTACGAATCCATGTAACCCTCAGGTATGGACAAGGGGTTGGATTTGTGGGATACATGGTCTAGGGAACCTTACTTGTGGAATGTTTTGTAATGATACTGTCAGTCAGTTACTGTCACTCCTTTAGGCACGAGAAGAACAAGCAGCAGCCGAGCAGCAGCAGTGGCAGCAGCTGCAGGCAGCAGCTCAGATGGTCTCCATGCAGCAGTCAAACCAGGAGGATCCGGATCAGGAGGACTATTCGTAGGTTCAGCAGTTACAGTTGGACGCAATGTGTGATTGGCATCAGGACAACTGGCTTTCATGGTCAGTTAGTTACTTGTAAAATGTTATACAGAGAACCTTCTATTTCATGTTCCCGGAATCTACATTTTCACTGTCCTGCCAAAAAGTTCCATCAGAACAACATTAAATATGCATGTGTGCTTCTACCAAGTTCCTTGATTATATGTTCAAATATAGCACAAATGGGCCTTCTGTTTTTTTAAGTACGTTCAATTAGCAATCAGGCTCTGTTGTTGTCATGCACACCTACTACTTTACGGCTGGACAGTTGTGCCAGCAGAGCAGAGCCATGCACTTGAAATGTGCCATGTGACCCCACATCTGTTGACATGCTGCAGTTGCCTAGTATAGTTATTTCCCTATAGTTAATAATGAAGTCAAACAACCACAAACTACTTGTATCATTTTTTTTATAACACCTGTACTGTATATTAATGAAGGTTTTTGAGCCTTGTAACATACTAATGGAGACTTTGTTTCTGTGTATTGTCATTACGGCATTAATTTTCACAGTCGTACCCGCATTTTGATATTATCAAGTCTTTTATTTATCCAACTGAATGCACAACTAGACTGTTCTAGAAAAATGTTAAAACTTACATTAAAATGCTCCTGCATGTTTTGGTTTAACAAACCATCATCAGGGAGCTTATTGTTGTGCTTTGCTAAAGTTATAATTATTAAAATAGTTAGTTAAAAAAGTTGACACTTTTAACTAACTATTTTAATAATTATAACTTTAGCAAAGCACAACAATAAGCTCCCTGATGATGGTTTGTTAAACCGAAACATGTAGGAGCATTTTAATGTAAATTTTAATGTAAGTTTTAAC